>VFQP010000531.1_pt1 | contig 71176 bp, 58 predicted proteins | sample 3512351 | NCBI WGS metagenome assembly VFQP01 (sample SAMN10412372, study PRJNA504923) | tailings metagenome | isolation source: Relicate 1 Philex TSF1 revegetated site | place: Philippines: Tuba, Benguet | collected 2017-08-29
TGCGGCCCTTGACCGAGCCGGCCATCTGGATCGCACCGCCGAACAGCAGCAGCTTCTCGGTCAGCGTGGTCTTGCCCGCATCGGGATGGGAAATGATCGCGAACGTGCGCCGACGGCGCATCTCGCTGGCAGGATCGGTCATGGCGTTTCGCGGCGTGCTGGCGGCCCGTCGGGGCCACGCGGAGGGCGCGCATTGTACGCGAGGCGTCGCCGCGGGTCAGGCGCGGTGGACCCTCACGCCGGCGTCGTCACGACGCTCGGCGCACGCTTCACGGCATGCGGATGTCGATGTCGCCGCTGAAGGTCTCGATCGTGATGCGCGCGGCGCCACCGCCGAGCGTCGCGTCGAGCGAGCGGCCCGGGCCGTACTCGGGCTGCTTGACCGTGCCGACGTCGCTGCGGATGCGCCCGCTGAAGGTTTCGGCATGGATACGCGCCGAGGCATCCGCGGTCAGCTGCACGCGTACGTCGCCGCTCATCGTCTCCGAGTCGAGGCGGCCGTCGTCGGCGAGCTTGCCGCCGATCGCGATGTCGCCCGACACCGAGCTCGCGTTGAACTCGCGGTAGCCGGTCGACTGCGCGCTGATGCTGCCCGACACCGACTCGAACTTGAGCCGCTGGATCGCGCCGCGCGCGCGGATCTCGCCCGACACGGTCTCGGCCTGCAGGCGGTCGCTGGTGACATCGGCCTCGATCGACCCGCTGACGCTGCCGAGTTCGAGCTCGCGCGGCTTGCCGTCGACGCGCACGCGCCCGCTCACGCTGTCCACATCGACGAGGCGGCCCTCGGTGCCCGACACGGCGACTTCGGCGCTGACCACCTCGATCTTGAGTTCGGCGCGGCGCGGCACCTTCACGTCGAGGATCGAATCCTCCATGCGTCCGCTGGAGCCGAACCAGCCCCAGCCGGAGCGTTCCGCCGACTGCACGCGGATCGACAGGCGCGAGCCGCTGCCGTCGACCTCGAGGCCCTTGCTGCCGTCGCCGAGCGTGCCGGTCACGGCGACCTCGTCGCGGTCCCAGGTCGTCACCGACACGGCACCGCGGACGTTCACGACCTCGATGCGTGCATCGGCGTCGACCTTGCGCGTCTCGTTGATCGGCGTGCCCGCGAACACGGGTGCCGCGAAGGCGAGCAGGGCCAGACCGCAAAGGGATAGGGAAGGGTGTTTCATCGGTGGATCCTCATCCGGCCGTCAGGCCGAGGCGCGCGAGCTTGCGGCGTTGCGCGTGGGTGCGGTTGATCAGGCCGACGAGGAACGTCGCGTCGGGCTGCTGTTCGAGCGCGAGCTCGAGCTCGGCGGTGGCGGCATCGAGGACGACCTCGGCACTGGCCAGGCGCGGGTCGCTGCTCGTGGCGAGCTCGCGGGCGCGGTCGATCTGTTCGCGCACCGACGGCATCGCGGGACGCATCGCGGTGGCCTCGGCATCGCCCATGCGCTGGTCGTGCACGGCCAGCGAAACCACGCCGACGGTCGTGGCGAGGGCCATCGCGGCCGCCGCGGCGAACGGCACGAGGCCGCGGCGACGGCGTACCGGTGCTTCCGCACGCTGCGCGTCGGCGATGCGCCGCGCGATCTGCGGGAACAGGTCGTGCGAGGGCTCGTGGGGCGTGCGCAGGTCGCGCAGGCGACGCTGGATCTCGAAATCAGTCATCGGTTTCTCCGAGCGCACGCTTGAGCAATCCGCGTGCGCGATGCAGCTGGGCCTTCGACGAGCCTACCGCCATGCCGAGCTCGCGGCCGATCTCCTCGTGCTTCCATCCCTCGATATCGTGCAGGACGAGCACCGCGCGTGCACGCGGCGGCAAGGCCGCGACGGCGCGCTCGAGGTCGCCGCGCTCGCCCGCGCAGAACGGGCGCACGGGTTCGCTCGCGGCTTCGAGCACGCCGTCCTCGACGGTGTCCTCGGGATCCCGGCTGCGCAGTTCCATCAGCGCGACGTTGACCGCGAGGCGGTGCAGCCACGTCGTGAACGCGCTCTCGAAGCGGAAGCTGTCGAGCTTCTGCCAGGCGCGCACGAACGCTTCCTGGGTGAGCTCCTCGGCGCGCGCCTCGTTCATCCCCGACAGGCGCCAGACGGCGCCGTGCACGCGTCCCGCGTGGCGTCGGTAGAGGGCCTCGAACGCGCGCATCTCGCCGGCCGCAGCGCGGCGGACGAGCTCGACGTCGTCGGATTCGGGGCGCGCGACCTGGTTCATCGTCGGCAGCGGCATGGCGAGACAGGCGGTACTCATGGTGCCACTTCCGATGCACGGAAGCGGCCCGGGGTTTAAGGCCTGTCTCGTCGACCGGCTTCAGCCGGTCGCGGCGCGCGCGCGCGGGCGGGTTTCCTCGTCGAGTGCGGCGGCGACGCGCTGCTGTTCACGGCGCAGCGCGGCCGGCAGGCGCGGGCCGAACGTGTCGAGGTACTCGCCGATGCCGGCGAGTTCGTCCTGCCAGCCGGCGAGGTCGACGTCGAGCAGCATGGCGAGGTCGGACGCGGCGAGGTCGAGGCCTTCCACGTCGAGGTCGGCCGCCCGCGGCAGCAGGCCGATCGGTGTCTCGCGCGCGCTGCGCGTACCCGCGCAGCGGCCGACGATCCACTCGAGCACGCGCAGGTTCTCGCCGAAGCCGGGCCACGTGAAGCGGCCGTCGGCGCCCTTGCGGAACCAGTTGACGTGGAAGATCTTCGGCAGCTTCGCGCCGGCCTTGTCGAACGACAGCCAGTGCGCGAAGTAGTCGGCGAAGTTGTAGCCGCAGAACGGCTTCATCGCCATCGAGTCGCGGCGCAGCACGCCGACCGCGCCGGTCGCGGCGGCGGTCGTCTCCGAGCCCATCGCGGCGCCGACGAGTACGCCGTGGGTCCAGTCACGCGCCTCGATCACGAGCGGCACGAGCGACGGACGACGGCCGCCGAACACGATCGCGCTGATCGGCACGCCCTGCGGATCCTCGGCGCGCGGCGACCAGCTCGGGCACTGCTTCGCGGACACGGTGAAGCGTGCATTCGCATGCGCGGCCGGGCCGTTGGCGGGATCGAAGTCGCGCCCCTGCCAGTCCTTCGCGGGCGTGCCGTCGTCGAGGCCTTCCCACCATGGCTGGCCGTGGGCGGTGACGCCGACGTTGGTGAAGATCGTGTCGCGGTCGAGCATCGCGAGCGCATTCGGGTTGGTGCCCTTGCCGGTGCCCGGCGCGACCCCGAAGTAGCCGGCCTCGGGATTGATCGCCCACAGGCGCCCGTCGGGGCCCGGCGTCATCCAGCAGATGTCGTCGCCGACCGTCCACACCTTCCAGCCGGCGCGACGGTAGCGCTCGGGCGGGATCAGCATCGCGAGGTTGGTCTTGCCGCACGCCGACGGGAACGCCGCGGCGACGTAGTGCGTCTCGCCCTGCGGGTTCTCGATGCCGACGATGAGCATGTGTTCGGCGAGCCAGCCTTCCTGGCGTGCCTGCCACGAGCCGATGCGCAGCGCATGGCACTTCTTGCCGAGCAGCGCGTTGCCACCGTAACCCGAGCCGTACGACTGGATCGCGAGTTCCTCGGGGAAATGCATGATGAAGCGGCGGTCCGGATCGAGCTCGCCGGTCGAGTGCAGGCCCTTCACGAAATGCCCTTCGCGCTCGATGCGCGCGAGTGCGGCCGCACCCATGCGCGTCATGAGGCGCATGTTGGCGACGACGTAGGGCGAGTCGGTGATCTCGACGCCGCAGCGTGCGTTCGGCGCGTCGATCGGGCCCATGCAGTACGGGATCACGTAGAGCGTGCGCCCGCGCATGCAGCCCGCGAACAGCGCGTCCATCTTCGCGTGCGCCTCGTCGGGCGCCATCCAGTGGTTGTTCGGGCCGGCGTCGTCGGGATCGCGCGTGCAGATGAAGGTCAGGTGCTCGACGCGCGCCACGTCGGAGGGGCTCGAACGGTGCAGATGGCAGCCCGGGTGGGTCTCGGGGTTCAGTGCGATGAAGTCGCCGCTGTCGCGCATGCGCGCGGCGAGCATCGCGTTCTCTTCTTCGGAACCGTCGCACCAGTGGATCGCGTCGGGCGTGGTGAGGCGGGCAACAGCGTCGACCCAGTGGTTCAGGGCGTCCAGCGAACTAGGCATCGAATCCTCGTGGCGCGGACCGGGCCGCGCGGCGGAAAAGGGGGCTATGGCGCGCGACGCTAGCGGCCGACCGGGGTCAAGGCAAGGTCGGGCGCAGCATGCCAAGGCGCTGATTTCGCCGCGTTTTCGCGGGAAAACGTTTACATGCGAGTGTTGCGTCGATCGCGTGCTTCGTGCACCGCGCGATGTGGAGCGCCGGAACAGGGCGTGGCCTGCACGCCCACCGCGCGGCTTGCAGAAGCGCGGGTCAGGTGTCGTTGCCCGGCCCGAGCAGCTCCATCAGTGCAGAGCGGCGACGGGCCGGCAGACTGCGGTAGCGCAGGATGAGGGCGCGCTCCTTCTCGTCGCGCAAGGCGACGGCGGCATCGTCGGCGCCATAACGACCATCCTGATCGGCCACCTTGCCCGCAGGCAGCACCCCGCACACCAGTTCGTCCAACGAGCGCCTCAACGCCGCGCGCAGCGCAGGGAGCACCTTGAAACTCGGTGTTTCGCGGCCGTTCTCCCACGCCGAAACGGACGACTTGGTGACGCCGACGGCGAATCCGAGCTGCTCCTGCGTCAGGCCGATGGCGACACGCGCTTCGCGCAGGCGATCGGCGAAACGCTTCATGGGGTGACTCCACCGGATCGGGCAACCGACGGTATGGAGTGGCCGAACATCTGTCGTACGGCATTGATTGACACATGAAGTTCGGGAATTCCATACTGGGTTCCGTCGACGTGCAACAAGGGGGCTTGGCGTGAACGCCGGGCCGCGTCGGACCGCACCAGGGACCAGGGGAGGGCTCCGTGAAGCATCACGCCAGCGGATTCGGAATGTCACGTTCGATCGGGCTCATGACGCGCTTCGGCGCGGTGCTCGCGTACGTGGCCTCCGCGCCCGCGATGGCAGCCACCTGGCAGGACGCCGGGTTCCATGCCTTCGATACGACGGTCCGCTCCGACGCCGGCGTCGTTCGTCGTGGGCAGGTGCTGGTCCGGCGTTTCGGTACCGCACCCGTCGTCGTCGATCCGGGATTGCCGGTCGGCGTACGCATCGCGGGTCTGGCCTTGAGCGGAAACGACATCCTCTTCACGCCCGATACCGCGTTCGCGTCGGGTGGCATTGTCGTGACGCCACGCGATGTGGTCCGGCATGGCACCGGTGGCATGTCGATGTTCCTGCGCGGCAGCGATGTCGGCCTGCCCGCGAACGTCAAGATCGATGCCCTGGCCTTGGCCGGAACCGACGTCCTCTTCAGCATCGATGTCGCGACGCGCATCGGCGCAACGGCGTTCGGCCCTGCCGACATCCTGCGCTGGAACGGCGCGTCGGTGTCGGTGCTGCACACGTCGCACGCGCTCGGCCTGTCGCCCGGCACCAACCTGACCGCACTCGAGCGGTTCACCGACGGCAGCTTGCTCATGGGCTTCGACACCGCAGGCACGGTCGGTGGCGTCGCGTTCAAGCCCGGCGACATCCTCGAGTACGTCCCCGCGTCCGGCCACTGGTCGATGGCGCGTGATTCATCCCGATTCGGCGTCGCCTGCGATCCGTGCGTGCTCGTCGCATTCGCGGCGAGCGGCAATGCCGATGTCGTCTTCCGCAGCAGCATGGAACGTTACGAGGATTGAGATGAAGGCTATTCGCGCACTGATGACGTTCGCCGGCCTTGCCGTCGGCACGCTGGGCCACGCGAGCGAAGGGGCGTTCGAGATCAACCAGGCGTGTGCCGATGTCGGTTGCTTTCCGGGCGATGCGCCTGGCTTCCCCGTGCTGATCACCATGCCCGGCAAGTACATCCTCACATCGAACCTGACCGTTTCCGCGGCGAACGTCGCCGCGATCTCGCTGGGCGTCTCCAATATCGACCTGGACCTGCGTGGATTCTCCGTCATCGGCCCGGCGCAATGCTCCGGTGCCCCCGTGTCGTGCTCCGTCACGAACGGCTCGAACGGCATAGATGGCAATGGGATCACCCGCGGCAGCCAGGTGAGCAACGGCTACGTGCGCGGATTCAACTGGGGCATCGCGACGGACCACGGGTGGCGACTGACCAACGTCGTCTCCGAGAGCAATTCGAGCCTTGGCTTCTTCATCCGCAAGGGAACGATCGCGCGCGACTGCGCGGCGCGCTTCAACGCCCTTCATGGATTCCAGATCGGAGCTCTCGGGACCGTCATGAATTCCGTCGCCTCGAACAATGCGACCGGCATGTCGACCTATGACTCGGATGCATCGGGTGGTGGTGTGGGAGGGGCGACGATCGAGCAGGTCGTCGTGTTCGACAACGGCACGGGCATCGACGACCACGGTCGCTCGAGGATATCGAACAGTGCCATCTATTCGAATGCGTCATACGGAGTGGTCGTGAACAACGGCGGGACGATCGTCTCGGGCAACCGGATCATGGACAACGGCAGCCACGGACTGCAGCTGTCCGGGGGCGTTGCTTTCGGAGCATCGGGGCAGCCTACCGGCCTCGTCGGCAACATCATCACCAACAACAACGGCCATCCGTATCTCAACCAGATCGGTGGCGGCGGAGCGAGGTACTCGCTCGGACCGAACGTATGCGGATCCGCCGCATCGTGCCCATAGGCAACACCGCACGCTGACACACGCCACGGTCGCGAGAACGGCAGGTTCCTGTCTCGCGCATCGCGGCTCGCCCTCGACGGCCCCGCGGCCCTGCACCGGTCGATAGCCGGGCCTTGCGTCGACCCCATCCGATCGTGCGCCGAGTGTTCCGGAGTGCTCGTGGTCCGCAGGCCATGACTGAACGACTCGCGCCGTCCTTCCGGGCGCGTGAAGGCGCTTCCCGACTCGTCCGTCTTCGGCAGGTCGACCTGCTGCCACACGAAGGTAAGCCGGCATGCGCTTCATGCATCGTGACACCGTCCTCTGCGCCATCGTCGTCGCGCTTGCCTCTGCGCTGTACCTGTCGGGGTTCGGGGGCGCTTTCGTGCTCAATTCCGACATCGTGATGCCTTACGTCATGTACTCGGACGTCGTTGCCGGAGAAGGCCTCCTGTCCGGCTGGGGCATGCCCGAATCGCCCTACTGGTTCCCCGATATCCTGATTACGTGGGCCGTCTACGCAGGCACGCCTCTTCTCGTCGCGGTGACGATCTTCGCCTTCCTGCAGGCATCGGCTTTCCTGCTTCTTGCCCGGTGGATCCTGCTGTCGATGGATCCATTGCGCGGGCGTCTCGCCTGGCTCGTGTTCCTTCTGGTGTGGATGCTCCTCCTCGTGATCGGCATGCGCAGCACCGACGCCTGGTTCGACCGGTTCATCCACTTCGTCTTCGTGCCCTACACGCATGCGGGTGCGCTGGTGATCACCTTGGCGTGCCTCGGTCTGCTGCTGCGGTTGCATCGCGACCCCGGCGGGCGAGCGCCTCTCGTGATGCTGATCGTGTTGGCCGTCGCGACGGTGGTCTCGGATCGCCTGTACGCGGTGATCGGCCTTCTGCCGATCCTCGGTGTGGCCGCGCTGCCGATCCTCCCCGCCAGGACGCGATTGCGGATCGGCATCGCGACGATGCTGGTACTCGTGGGGTCCGAGCTCGCGCAGCGTGCAGGTGGCGCCGGCGCGATGTCATCCAGCGGCTCCGGCAGTGCCCGGGGAGATGCGCTTGCGCAGATGCTCGACGATTTCCACGCGGTCATCAGCTCGAGCCTGATCATGAGTGCGATCATGCTGGCCGGGCTCGCGGCGCTGATCGGTTCCCTCGTTCAGGTCTGGAGGCGGCGGCGCGAGGTGTCGTCGGATGCTGATCTCGGATCTGTGGCCGCCACGTCGGTGTTCATCACCTTGTCGGTGGTGCTGCCGATGGCCGCCAGCGTGCTGCTCGGGCGCCACTCGGCGATGGACAGCTTCCGTTATGGCCAGACCATCGTGTTCCTGTTGCTTCCGCTTTCCTGGCTGCTCGCACGGATGATGGCCAAGGCCGACCCGAGGCGCGCGTCATCGGTGGCGACAGCCCTACTCGTCGTCGTGCTGATCGTGGGAGCAGCCACCGGTGACACCAGCGGGCGTGCATTGCGGGAGGAGTGGCGTGCCCAAGCCGACTGCATGGACGAGGCTCGCCGGCAGTACGGCCTCGGCAATGGCCTTTCACGATACTGGCGTGCCAACAGCCTCAATGCGCAGTTGCGATCCGAAGGAAAGGTCGTCGCCGTGACGAAGGATCTGGAGTCGACCTCGGTCAACACAAACATCGACTGGATCGGTGTCCGCGCCGAGCGTGCGGACGACATGCCACGCATCGATTTCATCGACGGATTCCAGCTCGACGATGACTTGCTCGATGCCACGTTCGGAGAGCCCGTGGCGCGCGTGGCATGTCCGTTGTCGACGATCCGCGTGTACGACGCCAAAGCCGGACTGTTGGCGAAACTCCATCGACGAAACGACTGGTTGCCGCACGACACGCTCGCACGGCACGGCCGCATGGCGGTTCCCGCTGCAACGTGGACCCAGGATGCGGCGTACGTCGACGGCGACGGACTGCATGCCGCAGGTGACTTTCCGGGTGAAACCCCCGTGCTGCTCGGGGGTGTCGAAACATCCGGGCCGGTGGCGAGCGTATGGTTCGACTACAGCCTCGATCGCAAGCTCGACGCGGACGTCCGGTGGGAGGTCGTGGCACTGGATGCCGACGGCGGCATGCTGGGTGCCGTGGCGACGGGGAGTCTCGTGGCGACGCGAGACGGCCGGGTGGCCCGTTTCGATCTTCCACCCCCTGCTTCGGCCGTGCACGGCCTGGGCGTCGCGATCATCGTTCGAGGTGGTGTCGATCTGAGGATGCGGGCGCTTGGCTTGGCGTTGGACCCGCCGCGAGCGGGATCGGATCCGCCCGGATCCTGACCGTCGCGTACGCGCGACGGTCCGCGCCTCAGCCCGGAATCAACGTCGCGATGACGTGATCGACATAGGCCTCGTACTCGGCCTGGTCCATGCGCGGCATGCCGTGGCGCTGGTTGAGCTGCAGGAAGCCCGTGTACGCGGTGTAGGCGAGGCGCGCGCGGTGGGCGGCTTCGCGCCGTTCGAAACCGGCCTGGCGGTAGGCCAGCGTGAGCAGGCCGAGGCGGCGGGCCGAGATGCGCTCGATCATCGGCTGCACGACCGGATGATCGGAAGCCTGCAGCAGGGCGCCGTAGATGACATGGGACTGCGCCTCGCCGCTGACGCGGCGGAACAGGTCGCGCAGGCGTTCGCGCGGATCGTCGATCGGCTCGACGCGTCCGAGCACCTCGTCCTCGTCGCGCCGTTCCCAACGTTCGAGCGCGGCCTTGATGAGCGCCTCGCGAGTCGGGAAATGCCAGTAGAAGCTGCCCTTGGTGACACCGAGGGTGCGCGCGAGCGCCTCGACGGCGACCGCGGCGAGGCCGGATTCGGCGATCGCGTCGAGCGCCGCCTGTTCCCAGTCGGCCGCGGACAGGCGGCCGCGCGCTTCGTTCTTGTGTGGCGGCTGCTCCGTCATCGGGCCGAGTGTGCCGCAGGGCTCCGCCGCTGACCAGATCGGGGTGTGTTGCGGCGCGTCAGGAAAACCCGTTGCGTGGCGACGACTTGATCACCATACTTGTGCGTATGGTTGCCGTCGCCACCCCGTCCGCTTCGCCCTCCGCCGTCACGCGCGTCGCGACCGCCGACGACGTGATGCTCGCGGTCGAGCGCCATGGCGTTCCGGATCGTCCCGCCGTCGTATTCGCGCACGGTTTCGGCCAGACGCGACTCGCATGGCGCGGCGTCGCGCGGGCCTTGCCTGCGTCGGGCTGGCAGGCCCTGAGTTACGACGCACGCGGCCACGGCGACAGTGACCGCCTCGCGTCCGGCGACTACGCCGTCGACCAGCTCGTCGCCGACCTGCATGCCGTGTGTGCGCTCGTGCCGTCGCCGCCCGTGGTCGTCGGCGCGTCGATGGGCGGGCTCGTCGGCATCGCCGCGGCGGGGGGCGAGGCACCGCCGTGCCGCGCGCTCGTGCTCGTCGACGTGACCCCGCGCTGGGAGGCTGCCGGCGTCGCGCGCATCCTCGGTTTCATGCGCGCGCACCCCGACGGTTTCGCCGATCTCGAAGAGGCCGCCGAGACCGTCGCGCGTTACCTGCCGCACCGCACGGAGCGCAAGTCGCCCGAGCGTCTGCGCGGGCTGCTCACGCCGTCGCCCGACGGGCGCCTGCGCTGGCACTGGGACCCGCGCATGCTCGGCCCGATCGCCGAGGATGCCGAGCGCCACCAGGGCGACCTGTTCGCGGCGGCGCGCCGGCTCGCGATGCCGGTGCTGCTCGTGACGGGTGCGGCGAGCGATGTCGTCTCGCCCGCGACGATCGCCGAGTTTCTAGAGCTCGTACCCCATGCGAAGCATGTAGAAGTGCCTCGCGCCACGCACATGGTCGCCGGTGACGAGAACACCGCGTTCGCGCGCCACGTGATGGATTTCCTGCGGGCCTTGCCGGCTTGACCGGCAGGCCCGCCCGCTTCGAGAGAGGAGTCACCCCATGATCCAGCTGGTCCCGTTGCTCGCCGCGCTCGCGGTCACGCTCGTGGTGGCCTATCACCGCCTCGGCCTGCGCGTGTGGTCGATCGCCACCGCCGTTGCGATCCTCGGCGCCGGCCTCGCGGTCGGCAGTCACTGGCTCGCGATCGCGCTGCCGCTGCTCGTGCTCGCGGTCGTCGCGGTGCCACTCAACCTCGTCGACTTCCGCCGCGCGAAGATCAGCGCGCCGCTGCTGGCGATCTACCGCAAGATCACGCCGCAGCTGTCGCCGACCGAGCAGATCGCGCTCGAGGCCGGCACGGTCGGCTTCGAAGGCCAGCTCTTCAGTGGCAAGCCCGCGTGGAAGGAACTGCACGCGCAGCCGCGCCCGCAGCTCAGCATCGAGGAGCAGGCGTTCCTCGACAACGAGGTCGAGGGCCTGTGCTCGCGCATCGACGAGTGGCAGATCACGCACGAACTCGCCGACCTTCCGCCCGAGATGTGGGAGTACCTCAAGGCCAACCGCTTCTTCGGCATGATCATTCCGAAGCAGTACGGCGGCCTCGGCTTCTCGGCGCTGGCGCATTCGGCCGTGTTGCAGAAGATCGCGAGCATGTCGGCGACGGTGTCGTCGACGGTCGCGGTGCCGAATTCGCTCGGCCCGGCCGAGCTGCTGCTGCACTACGGCACCGACGACCAGAAAAACCACTACCTGCCGCGCCTCGCCGACGGCCGCGAGATCCCGTGCTTCGCGCTGACCGGTCCGTACGCGGGCTCGGATGCGACCTCGATCCCCGACTTCGGCATCGTCTGCAAGGGCGAGTGGCAGGGCGCCAACGTGCTCGGCGTGCGCCTCACGTTCGACAAGCGCTACATCACGCTCGCGCCGGTCGCGACGATCGTCGGCCTCGCGTTCCGGATGTATGACCCCGACGGCCTGCTCGGCGACGACAAGGACCTCGGCATCACGCTCGCGCTGATTCCGCGCGACACCGACGGCCTCGAGATCGGTCGTCGCCACTTCCCGCTCAACGTGCCGTTCCAGAACGGCCCCGTGCGCGGCAAGGACGTGTTCGTGCCGCTGTCGCAGCTCATCGGCGGTCCCGAGATGGCCGGGCAGGGCTGGCGCATGCTGGTCGAGTGCCTGTCGGTCGGCCGCGCGATCTCGCTGCCGTCGAGTGCGACCGGTGGCGGTCGCGCCGCGGTCGCCGCGACCGGTGCGTATGCGCGCATGCGCAAGCAGTTCGGCCTCGCGATCGGCCGCTTCGAAGGCGTCGAGGAAGCGCTCGCGCGCATCGGCGGCTACACCTACGCGACCGCGGCGCTGTCGCGCGCGACGGCCGCGGCGGTCGATCGCGGCGAGCGCCCGGCGGTGCCGTCGGCGATCGCCAAGTACCACGCGACCGAATGGGCACGCGAGGTCTGCAAGGACGCGATGGACGTGCACGGCGGCAAGGGCGTGATCCTCGGCCCGGGCAACTACCTCGGCCGCGCCTGGCAGGGCGTGCCGATCATGATCACGGTGGAAGGCGCGAACATCATGACGCGCAGCCTCATGATCTTCGGCCAGGGTGCGATCCGCTGCCATCCGTACGTGCTCGAGGAAATGCAGGCCGCGGCGATCCCCGACTATTCCACGCGCCTGCGCGCGTTCGACCGCGTGCTGTTCAAGCACGTCGGCTTCGGTATCTCGAATGCCGCGCGCAGCCTCGTGCTCGGCGTGACGCACGCGAAGATCGGCGCTGCGCCGGGCGACGCCTACACGCGCCGCTTCTACCGCAAGCTCAACCGCTACTCGGCCGCCCTCGCGCTGGTCGCCGACACCTCGATGCTCGTGCTCGGCGGCAAGCTCAAGTTCAAGGAGAAGATCTCGGCGCGCCTCGGCGACGTGCTCTCGCACCTCTACATCGCGTCGAGCATGCTCAAGCACTACGAGGACGAAGGCCGCCCGGTCTCCGATCAGCCGCTGCTCGCGTGGGCGTTCCACGAATGCGTGTGGCGCATGCAGATGGCGCTCGACGGCGTGATCCGCAACTTCCCGGTGCGTCCGGTCGCGTGGCTGCTGCGCGCGCTGGTGTTCCCGCTCGGTCGCCGCGAGGTGCCGCCGTCGGATCGTCTCGGCCGCCGCGTCGCCGCGATCCTCACGGCACCGAACGAGGCACGTTCGCGCCTGATCGACTGGTCGTACCTGTCGCCGACCGCGAACAACCCGATCGGCCGCATGAATGCGCTGCTGCCCGACGTGATCGCGGCCGAGCCGGTCGAGCGCAAGTTCCTCAAAGCGCTCAAGTCGGGTGAGCTCGAAGGCCTCGACTACGACGCGCAGCTCGCCTCGGCCGAAGACAAGGGCGTGCTCTCGAAGGGCGAGCGCGAGCTGCTCGCACGCGTGCGCGCGGCGACGTTCGAGTTCATCTCGGTCGACGACTTCGATCCGGCCGAGCTGCGTTCGGCCGGCAAGCGCGGCCAGGGCGGCGGCACGCCGGCCACGCTGCGCAACGTGGCCTGAGCATGGCCTCGCGCGCCCTGCGGCAGTTCGAACGCTTCGGCGGTTCGGCCGCGGGGCGCTGGCTGTTCTCGCGCCTGGTCTGCATGCAGGCGCCATACTTCGCCTCGATCCGCCCGACCATCGAGCGGCTCGCGCCGGGCACCTGCGTGGTGTCGCTGCGCGAGCGCCGCGCGATCCGCAACCACATCGGCACCGTGCACGCGATCGCGCTGTGCAACGCCGCCGAACTCGCCGGCGGCCTCGCCACCGACGCGACGATCCCCGATGCGATGCGCTGGATCCCCAAGGGCATGGCCGTGCGCTACCTCGCCAAGGCGCGCGGTCGCCTCGTCGCGACGGCCGGCGTGCCGATGCTCGAGGCCGGGCCCGGTCGCCACGTGATCGCGCATGTCGACGTGCACGATGCGCAGGGCACGCTCGTGTTCGATGCCGACATCACGATGTGGGTGTCGCCGCGCGGTTGAGTGCCGTGGACGCGTGCCGAGTACGCACGCCGGGGATCTGCTAGGGTCGGGCGACAGTGAACCGACAAGGAGGCCGATCATGCGCACGTCTATGCAGCTCACCCTCGTCGCCGTACCCGCGCTGCTCGCGGGCGTCGTCGCCGGCGCCGTCGGCACGGTCTGGGTCACGTTGGACCGGTTCGAGACGCCGCTCGATGCCGCCGCGGCACGTGTCGTCGAGGCCGCAGGGATCCTCGGCGAGCCTTCGTCGGACGGCGCGCAGCCACGCACCGATGCGGAGGCCGCGCAGCACCTCGCCGACGACACCAACCGCATGCTCGTGCTCGCGGCCGCAGGCTACAGCTCGTTGCAGCCTCGCCATCGCGAGGCGCTGGTTTCGGCGGTGCGCCGCCTCGACGGCGATCCGCGCATCCTCGCCGGTGCAGCGCGAAACGGCGCATGGCCTTCGGCGGACGTGCGGCGTTGCATCCTCGCCGGCGGCGACGATACGGCCGTCGAAAGCTGCGCCACGGCGGCGATCGCGCGCGTGCAGGCTGCGGACTGTGGCAATGCCGCGTCGTGCGGCAACGACGAGCGGAAGCTGCCGGCGATCGCCGGCGTCACGCCGTAGCGGTCCCGCAGACGCCGGGTACCGCTGTCGTCGCGTCGGACGGAGGATCCGTGATCCTGGCGGAACGTCCCGCCATGGCGGTCGTGACGGGCCGGGGTTGGCGACGGCGTCGCCCGATGTCGACGCAAAGCGCCAGCCGATGCGCGGAGTACTTCCGCGCATCGGCCGGGTGACACCTCAGCCGCGCAGCGACGCCGCGTGGTGCACGAGATGGTCCTCGATGAACGTCTGGATGAAGTAGTAGCTGTGGTCGTAGCCGGCGTGGACGCGCAGCGTCAGCGCCTGGCCCGCCGCGCGCGCGGCCGCGTCGAGGCGCCAGTGCTGCAGCTGCGGCTCGAGGAATTTGTCGGCATAACCCTGGTCGACGAGGATCGTGTCGGGGAAGGTGTGGCCGTCCTCGAGCAGCGCGACCGCGTCGTACGGACGCCAGGTCTTCACGTCGTCGCCGAGGTAGCGCGGCAGCGCCTTCTGGCCCCACGGCACCTGGCTCGGCGCGACGATCGGCGCGAAGGCCGATACCGAGCGGTAACGGTCGGCGTTCTTGAGCGCGATCGTGAGTGCGCCGTGGCCGCCCATCGAGTGGCCGAAGATGCCTTCGCGGTCGAGGTCGGCCGCGGCGAAGTTGTCCGCGAGCACGTCGGGCAGTTCCTTCGTGACGTAGCTGTACATGCGGAAGCGATCGGCGAAACCGGGCGTCGTCGCATCGAGGTAGAAGCCGGCGGCCTCGCCGAACTCCCAGTCGCCCGTCGCGCCTTCGATGCCGGTGTCGCGCGGACTCGTGTCGGGCGTGACGAGGATCAGACCGAGTTCGGCGGCGAGGCGCTGCGCACCGGCCTTGATGACGAACGTCTCCTCGGTGCAGGTGAGGCCGGCGAGGTAGTACAGCACCGGCGCGTTCTCGCCCGCGACGAGCGGCGGGCGGTACACACCGAACTTCATCGTGCCGCCGGTCACCTTCGAGGTGTGCTTGTAGAAGCCCTGCACGCCACCGTGGCAGCGCTGCTCGGAAATCGTTTCGATCGTCATGGCGTTCCTCCGGATCAGAATTGGCGTGGGGCGAACACGATGATGCCGGCACCGATCAGGATCACGGCGACGCCGGCGAGGTCCCACGGACTGGGCCGAACGCTATCGATCAGCCACAGCCATGCAAGTGCGACCGCAACATAGATGCCGCCGTAGGCCGCGTAAACCCGGCCCGGCGCGACCTGCGGATGCAGCGACAGCAGCCACACGAACGCGGCCAGCGCGAGCGCCGCAGGCAGCAGCACCCAGGCGCCCGCGCCCTTGCGCAGCCACAGGTAGGGCAGGTAGCAGCCGACGATCTCGGCGACCGCGGTGGCGACGAACAGCAGCGTCGTGCGCAGCATCGGTCAGCTCCTGCGCGCGTCTCGGCGTGCGTCGATTTGCCACGCGCGAACAGGCGCGGGCACGACATCGCAAAGGCTCGGTCGAGCCGCGATGGAGGCGGGGTAGCGCCTCGCCGTTGCGTGAAGGAGTCGAAGCATCATCGGGATCCATGGTGGCGGGAGCATCGCGTGCGCGCATGACGCATCGGTGTCGACGCGGGTGTGCCGGGTGATGATGACCCGCGCAGGTGCCAGCATGCCACGCCGCGATTGCGGACCGCGCGCCGGGTCGGTACCGTGCGCGCGACGCCGCCCGTCCCCGCCGGAAGCCGGATGAACCACGTTGCCAAGTCGGCCGCCAGCCTGGGGCGCTTCCGCGCCGCACTGCGCAGCTCGCCACCGCTGATCTGGGCGTTCCTGTACTTCTTCTGCCTGCTGAGCGGCTACTACGTGCTCCGCCCCGTGCGCGAGGCCATGGGCGCCTCGGCCGACGTGCACGCGGTGTTCCCGCCGTGGATCATCGACTTCTTCGCGCGGCATGGTCTTTCGGCCAGCCAGTTCACGCTGCAGATGCTGTTCACGTGCACGTTCGTGGTCATGCTGTTGCTGCAGCCTGCCTACGGCATGCTCGTGAGCCGCTTCCCGCGTCGCGTGTTCCTGCCTGCGGTCTACCTGTTCTTCATCGTCACACTGCTGCTGTTCTACCTCGCCTTCGACAGCGGCATGCCGGGGCGCGGCATGGCGTTCTTCATCTGGATCGCGGTGTTCAACCTGTTCGCGGTCGCGGTGTTCTGGAGCTTCATGGCCGACGTGTTCGAGAACACCGAGGCGCGCGCGTACTTCGGCTACATCGGCGCGGCCGGCACGATCGGCGCGTTCCTCGGTCCGCTGATCACGCGCTCGCTGGTCGAGCGCGTCGGCATCGCCAACCTCATGCTGGTCGCGGCCACGTTCCTGATCCTCTGCCTCGTCTGCCAGATGCGCCTGCGTCGCTGGGCGGTCGAACGCGAGCAGGCGCGCGGCGATCGTGCGACCGAGGCGCCGATGGGCGGCGGCGTGTTCGCGGGACTCACCCTGATCGCACGCGAGCCGCTGCTGCGCTGGATGGCCTGCGTGGTGCTGTTCGGCGTCGGCGTCGGCACGCTGCTCTACAACGAGCAGGCCGCGATCGTGCGCATCGCCTATCCCGATGCGGCCGGCGCGACCGCGTTCTACGCCAACATCGATCTCGCGATCAACGCGCTGACCCTGTTCGTGCAGGTGTTCATCACGCGCTGGCTGCTGTCGCGCTACGGCGTCAAGCCGGCCCTTCTGCTGCCGCCGCTGGCGATCTTCCTCGGCTACGCCGCACTCGCCGCGTCACCACTGCCGTTCCTCGTCGCGATCGTGCAGATCGTCACGCGCAGCGGCGAGTTCTGCCTGCACAAGCCTGCACGCGAGACCATCTACACGCAGGTCGCGCGCGAGTGGCGCTACAAGGCCGGTGCCGCGATCGACACGGTGGTCTACCGCGGTGGCGACCTCACCTTCGTGTGGGTGCACAAGTTCGTGTCGGCGTTCGGCAGCCAGGCGGTGTTCGGCGTCGGCATGTTCATCGCGTGCGCGTTCGGCCTCAGCGCCTTCGGGCTGTGGCGCGAACAGCTCAAGCTGCCCGCGGCCCGTACCCGTGCGGAAGCGCAGGCGTGATCCCGATGCGCGCGTCATTCGCGCAGGCGAGGCGGTCGCGATGACCCCGACGCTGTCCGCGCTGCACGTGTTCCCGATCAAGTCCTGCGCCGCGCTCGCGCCCGCCGAAGCGGTCGTCGAGCCGCGCGGCCTGGTCGGCGACCGCCGCTGGATGGTCGTCGACGAACATGGCGGCCTGCTGTCGGCGCGCAAGCATCCGCGCATGACGCTGGTCCGCACGCACGAGGTCGACAACGGTGTCAGCGTCAAGGCGCCGGGCATGCCCGCTCTCGTCGTGCGTGCGCATGCCGACGTCACCGCGCGCCGCACGGCGACGGTGTGGGGCAGCACCGTCGATGCACGGGCCGCGGATCCCCGAGCCGACGCCTGGATCAGCGAGGTGCTCGGTCGCCCCGCGCATTTCGCGTACATGGACGAGGCGGCGCACCGCCCCGTCGATCCTGCGTTCGGTCGCGACGGTGATGTGGTCAGCTTCGCCGATGGTTTTCCGCTGCTGCTGATCTCGCAGGCCGCGCTCGACGCGCTCAATGCGAAACTCGCCGCACCGGTGCCGATGCTGCGCTTCCGCCCGAACCTCGTCGTCGCGGGTACGCCCCCGCATGCCGAGGACGGCTGGCGCCGCGTGCGCATCGGCGGCATCGCCTTCGATGTGGTCAAGCCCTGCGCGCGCTGCGTGCTGACCACGGTCGATTTCACGCGTGGCGAGCTCGATCCGGGCGGCGAGCCCTTGCGCACGCTGATCGGCTACCGACGTTCGCCCGACGGTGTCACGTTCGGGCAGAACCTCATCCCGCGCGGCACCGGCACGCTGCGTGTCGGCGATGCGGTCGAGGTGCTCGAACACGCGTGATGGAGCATCTGCTCTAGGTTCCACGACTAGCCTCCGGCGGATCATCGATCCGTTGTGGAACCATGACGTACGACTACGTGATCGTCGGCGCGGGCTCCGCGGGCTGCGTGCTCGCCGAGCGTCTCAGCGCCGATCCGTCGAAACGCGTGCTGCTGCTCGAAGCCGGCGGCAGCGACTGGCACCCGTTCATCCACATGCCGGCGGGCCTGGCCAAGCTGGCCACGAACCGCCGCATCAACTGGAACTACACGACCGAGCCCGAGCCGAACCTCGGTGGCCGTCGCCTGTGGTGGCCACGCGGCAAGGTGCTCGGCGGCTCGAGCTCGATCAACGCGATGTGCTACGTGCGCGGCGTGCCCGGCGACTACGACGCCTGGGCCGAGGCGACCGGCGACGCGCGCTGGGGCTGGGCCAACGTGCTCGAGGTGTTCCGCCGCGCCGAGGACAACGAGCGTGGTGCCGACGCCTGGCACGGCAGCGGCGGCCCGCTCGGCGTGGCCGACCTGCGCCACCGCAACGAACTCTCGCAGGCCTTCATCGATGCCGCGGCCGCTGCGGGTCACGCGCGCAACGACGATTTCAACGCGGCCACGCAGGACGGCTTCGGCTGGTACCAGGTCACCCAGCGCAACGGTGCGCGCTGTTCGGCGTCGGCGGCGTACCTGTCACGCGCGCGCGGCCGCGCCAACCTGACCGTGCACACGCACGCGATCGCGCAGCGCGTGCTGCTGTCGGGCACACGCGCGGTCGGTCTCGATTACCGCCAGCGCGGCCGCCTGCGCCGCGCCGAGGCCGGCGAGGTCATCCTGTGCGGCGGTGCGCTCAACTCGCCGCAGCTGCTCATGCTGTCGGGCATCGGCCCGGCCGACGAGCTGCGCACGCACGGCATCGACGTGCGCCTCGACCGGCCCGGCGTCGGCGGCAACCTGCAGGATCATCTCGACATCTGCACGCTGTCGCGCAGCTCGCGCGCGGTCGGCTACGACCACACCAACGACGTCAAGGTCGCACTCGAGTTCCTGCTCCACCGGCGCGGCATCGGAACCTCGAACATCGCCGAGTGCGGCGGCTTCGTGCGGTCGAAGTTCGCACCGGACGAGCGCTGCGACCTGCAGTTCCATTTCGTGCCCGCGTTGCTCGACGACCACGGCCGCAACCGCCTGCCGGGCGACGGCTTCACCGTGCATGCCTGCGCGCTGCGCCCGAAGAGCCGCGGCCGCCTGCGCCTGGCCTCGGCCGATCCTTCGCAGCCGGTCGCGATCCACGCGAACTACCTCGGCGACGCCGAGGGCCACGATCTGCGCATGATGATCGAGGGCGTGCGCCTGTCGCGCGAGATCTTCGCGCAGGCACCGTTCGACGCGTACCGCGCCGACGAGATCTTCCCGGGCGCGGACGTGCGCGACGACCGCGCCGTCGAGGCCTTCGTGCGCCGCAAGGCCGAGACGATCTACCACCCGATCGGCACCTGCCGCATGGGCCGCGACGAAGGTGCGGTGGTCGATGCCGAGCTGCGCGTGCACGGCGTCGCCGGCCTGCGCGTCGTCGATGCCTCGATCATGCCGGAGCTTCCGGGCGGCAACACCAATGCGCCGACGATGATGATCGCCGAGCGTGCGGCATCGCTGATGCTCGGTCGTCTCGAGACCGTCACGAGTGCACGTGCGAAGCCGTCCGAAGCGGTGCGCGAGGTCGCGTGCGTCGCGTAGACTAGCGGGACGGCGTCATCGGCCGGAACGGAAACCGCATGTCACAGGATGTCCTGGCGCCTCCGCCGCCGTTGCCCCCGCCGCCACCTCCGCAGCCGCTCGTCGACGTGCCCGCCTGGCAGGTCCGTCCGCCGGCACCCGTGCTGGTCGAGCATCCCTTCACGTTCGACGGGCGTGCGGGCGAGTACTTCCGCATCTGGATCGTCAACCTCGCGCTGAGCATCGTCACGCTCGGCCTGTACTCGGCGTGGGCGCGCGTGCGCACGCAGCGCTACTTCTACGGCAACACGCGCCTCGCCGGCGTGCCGTTCGAATACCTCGCCAAGCCCTGGCCGATCCTCAAGGGCCGCATCGTCGCGTTCGTGCTGTTCGGTTCGTACGTGCTCGCGAGCCATTTCAGCCTGTTCTGGCAGGTCGTGCTGATCGTCGTGATCCTGTTCGCGACGCCGTGGCTGATCGTGCGCGGCGCGGCGTTCCGCGCGCGCTACTCGTCGTGGCGCGGCCTGAGCTTCCGCTTCGTGCCCGATTACGGCGAGGCCTACATCCGCTTCCTCGTCATGCTGATCCCACTCGTGCTGACGCTCGGCATGCTGTACCCGTGGATCCAGGGCAAGCAGAAGCAGTTCCTCGTCGAGCAGCACCGCTACGGCGGCAGCTGGTTCCGCTTCCTGCTCTCGCCGGGACGCTTCTACATCCCGTACCTGATCGCCTGGGGCGCCGTGACGGGATGGATCCTGCTCATGATGCTCGTGTTCGCGGGCATGGCCGTCGTCAACGGTGCGCTCGGCGGCGAGACGGGTCAGCCGCCGCCGTTCTGGCTCATCGGCGTCGGCCTCGTGCTCATGTACGGCTCCTACTTCGTGATCTGGATCTTCCTCGCCGCGGCGATCACGAACCTCGTCTACAACCATGTCGAGATCGACGGACGCCGCCTGCAGTCGCGCCTCAAGGGCGGCCGCCTGCTGTGGCTCTACGCGGGCAACACGGTCGGCATTCTTGCCAGCGCCGGCCTGCTGATCCCGTGGGCCAAGGTGCGCATGGCGCGCTACCGCGCCGAGTGCACGAGCCTCTACGCCGCCGACGACCTGCAGGACATGCGCGCCGAGCGCGCGGGTGACGTCGGTGCGACTGCCGCCGAGGTCGACGGCTTCTTCGACATCGACGTGTCACTGTGAGCACGATCGCTGCCCGCCTGTTCGATGGCGCGACGAGTCGCGAGCACGCGGTCGTGCTGTCGCTCGACGCCGGCGGCCGCCTGCGCGTGGACGGCGACGGCATCGTGCGCGACGAGGCGTTGAGCGACCTGCGCATCACCTCGCGTCTCGCGCGCACGCCGCGCACGATCGTGTTCCCCGACGGTGCGCGCGCGCTCGTCGACGATGCACCTGCGCTCGACGCCTGGTTCCCGACCGAGGATCGCCTGCAGCGTCTCGTCGATCGCCTCGAACGCCACGCCTACGCCGTCGCCGTATCGCTCGTGATCTGCGTCGTGAGCCTCTTCGCGGCTTTCACATGGGGCGTGCCATGGCTCGCCGACCGCATCACCGATCAGATGCCGCCGACCGTCGAGGCCGCGCTCGGCAACCAGGTGCTCGACCAGCTCGACCGCTTCTTCGGCTTCCGGCCGACGCAGCTCGAACAGGCGCGACGTGACGAGCTCACGGCGCGCTTCGCGAAGCTCGCCGCGACGATGCCGGGCGGGCAGGGCTACCGGCTCGAATTCCGCCACGCCGAGGCGATCGGTGCCAACGCGCTCGCGATCCCGGGCGGCACCGTCGTCGTCACCGACGACCTCGTGAACGCGTTGCAGGACGATCGCGAGTTCGACGCGATCATGGCCCACGAACTCGGCCACCAGGAACATCGCCACGCGCTGCGCCAGGCCTTGCGCAGCTCGTTCGTCGCGGTCGCCGCAGGCCTCTTCGCGGGCGACGTGAGCTCGGCCGGCACGATCGTCGTCGCGGTGCCGACCATGCTCGTGCAGAGCCACTACTCGCGCGGCTTCGAGGAAGAGGCCGACCGCTTCGCGTTCGAGCGGCTCGCCGCGGCCGGCGAATCGCCGGCGTGGTTCGCCGAGGCGATGCGCCGGCTCATCGACGAGCACGACCTCGACGACGGCGACGTGAGCTGGGCGTCTACGCATCCGGCCACCACCGAGCGCATCGCCGCCGCCGTGGATGCCGGCGCGGCGTTCCTCGAGGCCCATCCCGAGCGCGCGAAGGACTCGCCGGGCTACGACGCCTGTGCCGCCGAGGGCATCTGTCCCGAGGAGTCCTCCGACGAGGACGACTGCGACGAGGACTGCCGCATCGAGATGTGCATCGAATACGACGGCTACGACGAGGACTACACCGTCGAGGACTGCCTCGAGGGCGAGTAGCGCCGCAGCCGACCGGCAGCGTCCGGTCCGATGCATCGGTTCCCGGGCCGCATGATGCCGGCCCGACCATCCCCTGTCGTCCATCCGCGGAACCGCGCCGGATTCCGCATGCGTCCCGTCTTGCGGGATTCGCCACCGTTCCGTCTATTGCTTCCGTACGAGGTCGATCCGCACGGAGTTCGGGGACGCACGGGAACATCGACGAACGCACGCGGCAGCGCGGAATGCCGTGGCACGCACACATCGGGGAAACATCATGAGCAGGTCCTTCCGTCTCGGCGCCGCCTTCCTGGCGGTCCTGTCCTGGCCGGCCGTCGCCGGCGCGACGCCGCCGCGTTTCGGCGATCGCGCACCGACGCTCGTCGAGATGCCGACCGGCACCACGTCGAGCGAATGCGTCGAAGGCTTCGAGCACGCCGAATCGCTGTTCACCGACGGCGGCTGGCTGCGCGCGAACACGAGCACCGAACCGCAGGACTGGGACCACCTCATGACGCCCGGCAAGGGCTTCCGCTGGGAGCAGAAGATCGAGTACCTCGATTCGAACGTCGAGGGCCTGCTGTTCAACGCGCACGCCGGCACGCCGCATTCGGTCGTGTTCGCGAGTCTCTACTCGCATTCGATCCTGACCTCGCCGCCGGCCGGTCCGGCCACCGGCGTGATCAGCAACTGGCTCGTCACGCCGCCGATCACGTTCGCGCCGGGCACGACGCTCGGTTTCTGGACGCGCAAGGGTTTCTACGACTTCGCGCCGATCTGGGGAGCCGCGGCGGATCGCATGGTCGTGCGCCTGTGCATGGACGACGGCGGCGACTGTACCGATGTCGGTGCGGGCCCCGACGACGTCGGCGGCTTCACGACGACGCTGCTCGAGATCAATCCCGACCTCGGCATCGAGGATGACGCGACCGGCCTGCTCGGTTATCCGTACGGCGGCTGGCGCCGCTTCGTGCTCGACGACCTGCCGGCGTCGGGTACCGGACGCATCGCGTTCCACTATCACGTGCCCGAGGCCATGGACATCGGCTCGGCGTTCTCGGGCATCGGCAACGGCAACATGATCGCGCTCGACACGGTCGAGCTCGACGGCACCGCGAACTGCCCGCTGAAATCGGTACCGCTGTTCTCGGCCGGCTTCGAGCGCGACCTCTCGAACGCGCTGACCCAGAACCTCGACGTCGAGACGATCACGCCGGGCCTCAGCGTCGCCTGCATCACGCCGACGCGCTGGCTGCGCCGCTTTGATCTCGACGGCGACTTCGGCCGCACGGGCCGCCTCGACGTCGCCTCGGTCGACATCGGCGTCATGCGCGCCTACAGCAGCGTGCCTGTCCACGTGCGCCTGCACCGCATCGCCGAAGGCGCCGACTTCACCTACGCCAACCTCGAGCAGGTCGGCTCGCACACGGTCGTCGTGAACCAGGACGACTCCGGACACGTGCTGCACGTGCCGGTCACGGGCACGATCCCCGATGCGTCGACGCACGACCTCGTCGTCGAGATCGTCAAGCCCGACTTCAACCGCGAGTTCTGGCCCGCGTTCAACGAGGCCACGCAGACTGCGCCGACGTTCGTCTCGTTCGACGGCGACCACTGCGGCCTCTATCCCGAGCCGACCAACCTCGAGAACGTCTCCGGCGCGCCGGACGCGTCGCTGCTCATGATCGTCAACCTCGGCGAGGCCTCCTCGGGCCCGTGACCGTGCCGCGCACCGCGTCGCGGTGCGCGCATCCCTATCCGCATGACCGGCGTCGCCCGGTCGGGAGTGCCTGTCCGTGAACAACCGTTTCCCCGCCTCGCGCCCGCTCGCCGCGGCCCTGCTGGTCGCCGTGGCCGGCGCGCATGCCGCGCCTCCGTCCGACGTCGCGTTCCATGCCCTTGCGCCCGACGCGATCGCGGCGTTGCGCGAGCAGCCGGGTCTCCTGCTGCTGCAGTCCGGTGCCTTCGATCCGCTGCACGAGCGCCTGCGCTTCGCGGAAGCACCGGTCGCCACCCACGCCGATGCCCGCTACGGCATCGTGCAGTTCGCGCCCGGCGCCGAAGCCGATGCACGTGCCGCGATCGCGAAGGCCGGTGCGGCGATCGTCGGACACCTGCCCAACCACGCGTTCCAGGTGCGCGCCGATGCCGACACGCTCGCGCGTCTCGGCGTCGATCCCGCGGTGCGCTGGAGCGGTGCCTACGACGCGGGCTTCAAGCTCGCGCGCGGCCTGCTCGACGGCAGCGTAGCCGCGCGCCATGCACCGTCGGCCGAGATCGTGCTCGAGATCCACGGCTTCCGCGGCGAATCGCTCGAGCAGCTCGTCGATGCGCTGCGCGCGCGCGGCGTACCGGGTGGCGTGCTCGCGCGCGCCACCGCACTCGAGCTGCCGTCGGTCCGCGTCGCCGTTCATCCGGCCGACCTGCGCGCGCTGCTCGTCGCGGCCTCCGGCATCGACGGCGTCGCGTGGATCGAACCCTATCTGACGCCGACGCTCGGCAACCGCGATTCGGCCGGTCCGATCCAGTCCAACCAGCCATCGTGCGCGTCGCCCGACGCGGCCGGCAACTGCGCGGAGCTCGACCCCGCGCGCGCGACGTGGTGGCGACGTGGTCTGACCGGGCACGGCCAGATCGTCGCGATCGCCGACTCGGGCCTCGACCGCAACGAGGCCTGGTTCACCGGGCTCGATCTCGGCAGCGGTGCGAACGTCGCGATCACCGACGCCGACGAGCCCGCGCCCGTACCGCCGGCCACCGGCGCCACCTACCCGGACCGCAAGGTCTACGCGTACTGGGTGCAGCCCGGCGCGACCGCCTACGACAACAACGCGTTCTGCGGCGGGTTGATCCGCTACCACGGCACGCACGTGAGCGGCACCGTCGCGGGCGATGCGCCTCCGCTCGCCTCGCCCGGTGTCGTGCGCCACGACGACGGCGACGGTATGGCGCCCGGCGCGCAGATCCTGTTCCAGGACTTCGGCGACGACACCACGGGCTGCCTCAGCATCACCGACTACGGCGCGACGCTCGCGCAGGCGTATGCGGGCGGTGCCGGCATCCACAGCAACAGCTGGGGCTCCAGCAGCACGGGCTACTACATCGGCCACGACCAGCGCGCCGATGCCTCCGCGTGGCTCGGCGAAGACATGCTGACCATCGTCGCGGCCGGCAACAGCGGCCCCGGTCCGACCACGACTGGATCGCCCGGCAACGCGAAGAACGTGCTCACGGTCGGCTCGACGCGGCACGGCAACCTCTCGACGACGTCGTCGTTCTCGAGCCGCGGGCCGACCGAGGACGGACGTCGCAAGCCCGACATCATGGCGCCGGGCGAACTGATCCGTTCGGCGCTCGGCAACGACGACAACGGCGCCACGGTGCAGCCGCCGCTGCTGCAGGCGCTCAGCGGCACCTCGATGGCGACACCGACCGTATCGGGTGGCGCGGCCCTGCTGCGCCAGTACTTCAGCGACGGCTGGTATCCGCGCGGCCGCGCCGTGCCCGGCGAGCGCTTCGAGCCGCCCGGCGTGCTGCTCAAGGCCGCACTGCTCAACGGCACGGCGCCGATCTCGACCAACTGGCCCAGCGACAACGTCGGCTGGGGACGCCTCTGGCTCGACAACAGCGCCTACTTCGAGGGCGGCACGCGCGGCATGCGGCACTGGGTGCGCGAGAACGGCGCCGGTCTCGAGACCGGCGACAGCGACGCGTTCGACCTCGACATCGCCGCGGGCGAGGAATTGCGCGCGACGCTCGCGTGGTTCGATCCCGAGGCCGCGCTCGGGGCGAGTCCGACACTCGTCAACGACCTCGACTTGGTCGTCGTGTCGCCGTCCGGTCAGACCTTCCACGGCAACGACTTCTTCGCCGGCCAGTCGCGTCCCGGCACGATCGCCGACCGCATCAACACGGTCGAGCTCGTGCGCGTGGTGACGCCCGCGGCGGGACGCTGGAGCGTGCGCGTGGTCGCGCAGTCGGTGCCCGGCAACGGCAGACCGACCAGCCATCGCCAGGGTTACGCCCTCGTCGTCGGTGCGCGCATGGGCGTGCTCGGCGACCGCCTGTTCGCCGACGGCTTCGCGGCGGACGAAGCGATCGGCGCCGCAGCACCCGTGACGCTCGCGCTGGCCGGCAACAGCGATGCCGGCGTGCGCGTCGCCGCCGCGGACGTGGCCGGCGCGAGCAGCTACCAGCTCTACCGCGCGGACGGCACCTGCGCGACAGCCGATCGCGCACGCTTCCGTTTCGTCGGTCATGCGGCGAACGCCGAAGTCGTCGACGCGCGCAGCCAGGGCGGCAGCGCCTATGCCTACCGCATGCGCGCGGTACGTGACGGCGTCGAGGGGCCGTTGTCCGAGGCCTGCGTCGACGTGGTCTCGGCCGATGCGTGTTCGATGTCGCTCGACTTCGTGCGCGGCTCGCTCGTCGTCGCCGATGCGCGCCATGCCGTGTGTGCGGTCGACCTCGCCTGGCAGCCCGCGCTCGCCACCTGCCCGGGCGAGACGGTCGGCTACCGCGTGCTGCGCGACACCTCGCCGTTGTTCACGTCGGCGACGGTCGTCGGCACGAGCGACGACGCGACGTTCACCGACACCGATGTCGACCACGGCGTGCCGGTGTACTACCAGGTGGAAGCGTTCGACGGCGCCGGCAACACCTCGCGCTCCTACGTGGTCGGCGCGACGCCTGTGGGTGACGACGATGCCGGCTTCGGCACCTGGGTCGACGACGTCGACACGCGCACCACGCTCGCGTCGCAGTGGCCGTGGTCGATCACCAACGCGGCCGCGTCGAACGGCAGCTTCGCCTATCGCAGCGCGGCGGGTTCGGCGTATCCGTCGGACACCTGTGCCGCGATCACGACGCCGACGCTGCGCCTCGCGCCCGGTGCGCCGCTGCTGCGCTACGCGGCGCGCTACCAGCTCGAGACCGAATGGGACGGCGTGGTCGTCGAGATCTCGACCGACGACGGCGCGACGTGGACGCCGATCGCGCCCGAAGGCGGCTACCCCTCGAGCTTCGCGCAGACCCAGGATCCGCCCGTCAACGCCTGCGGCTACGCGGCGTCGCAGAGCGCGTTCAACGGCACGTCGACGGGCTTCGCGACCGGCCAGTTCGTCGAGGTCGCGCACGATCTCGCCGCCTACGCGGGGCAGGATGTGCGCCTGCGCTGGCGCCTGAGTACCGATCCCGCCTATCAGGAAGCGGGATTCTTCCTCGACAACCTGCGCATCGGTGCGGCGTTGCCGGGCACCTGCTCGGCGTCGCGATGAGGATGGCGCACGCCACGCGCGCGCGTGCCAGGGACGGCACCGCGCGCGTCGCGTCGCGCGTGATCGAGGCACCTGTCGCGCGTGCCGACGGCGACGTGGTGGACGCGCGGGGGAAGCTCATATCACTATGCCCGCCGGTGCCGCCAGGCGGACAGGTGTTGGAAACCCCCGAAGAGATCACCCGCTTGCTCGACCAGGCGCGCGACGGCGAGCGCGACGCGTGGAGCCGGCTGCTGCGGCGCACCTACGGGGACATCAAGCGCCTCGCGCGGCGCCAGCTCGCGCAGGGCGCGACGATGCCGACGCTCAACACGACCGGCCTCGTCAACGAGTGGTACCTGCGCATGGCCGATGCCGGCGACGCGGTGCCGCAGGATCGCCGGCACTTCTTCGCGCTGACCGCGAAGATCATGCGCCAGGTCATCTGCGCCTATGCGCGCGAACGCGCAACGTCCAAGCGTGGCGGGACACACACGCGCATGGACCTCGACGTGGTCGACCGCGAACTCGGCGAGGAGGCCAACCGTTTCCTCGCACTCGACCAGGCACTCGAACGCCTCGCCGGCGAGAACGAGGCGATGGTGCGCGTCGTCGAATGCCGGTTCTTCGCCGGCATGACCGAGCCCGAGACCGCCGAGGCCGTCGACATCCCGCTGCGCACCGTGCAGTGGCTGTGGGCACAGGCGCGCGATCGCCTCGCGCACACGCTGGAAGCGCCGTGACCACGCTGACCTTCGAACCGGGCGGCGCGCTGCGCAGCCGGCTCGTCTCGACGATGCTCGCCGAGCACATGCCCGCGCTCGCCGCCGGCACGCTGGTCGGGCCGTTCCGCGTGGTGCGCCTGATCGGGCAGGGCGGTCTCGGCGTGGTCTACCTCGCCGAGCGCGCCGACGGCGCGTTCGAGCAACAGGTCGCGCTCAAGCTCATCGCGCCCGAAGCCGATCCGGGCATGGCCGGTGTGCTGCTCGAGCGTGAGCGGCGACTGCTCGCGCGGCTGCGCCATCCGAACATCGCGCGCCTGCTCGACGGCGGCCGCAACGACGACGGCACACTGTGGTTCGCGATGGACCACGTCGAAGGCCAGCGCATCGACCGCTGGTGCGAGTCGCGCGGGCTCGATGCGCGTGCGCGCATCGCGCTCGTGCTCGAGGTCTGCGCGGCAGTCGGCTACGCGCACGCGCGCCTCGTCGTGCATCGCGACATCAAGCCGTCCAACATCCTCGTCGACGCCGACGGCCAGCCGCGCCTGCTCGACTTCGGCATCGCCGCGGCGCTCGACGACGCCAGCGACGACCCCGCGCGCCGTGCGGCGACGCCCGGCTACGCGAGCCCCGAGCAGCATCGCGGCGATCCCGCCGGCGTCGCCCAGGACGTCTACCAGCTCGGTCGCCTGCTCGCCGCGTTGCTCGGCGACGGCGTGGCGCGTCGCGATCGCGCCGATGTCGCGGCGATCCTCGCGCGTGCCACCGACGACGATCCGGCACGGCGCTACACCGGCGTCGACGCGCTCGCGGCCGACCTGCGTGCGTTGCTCGCCCACCGGCCGGTCGCCGCATCGAACGGCGCATGGGCCTACCGCGTAGCGCGCGTCGTGCGGCGCCACCGCATCGCCACGCTGGCCTCCCTCGCGACGTCGCTGCTGCTCGTCGCGATGGCGGTCGCGTTCGTGTGGAACCTCGACCAGGAGCGCCAGCGCGCCGAGCGCGAGGCCGAGACTGCGAGGCGCGTGAGCAGCTTCATGGTCGGCCTGTTCAAGTCGGCCGATCCGGCGCTGCACCACGGTCGCGTGCCGGCCGCCAACGAGGTGCTCGCGCTCGCGCCGCCGCAGATCGAGCGCGAGCTCGCGAGCGAGCCGCGCATCATGATGGAGCTGCTCGGCACGATCGGCACCGCGTTCGTGTCGATGCGCGACTACGAGGGCGCGCGCGCGCCGCTGCGGCGTGCGATCGAACTTTCGCGCGGGCTCGACGTTGCCCCCGAGGTGCGCGCGAACCTGCTGCGCATCCTCGCGATCACGCTCGACGGCGAGCAGGAGCAGGCGCGCGAGCTGCTCGGCGAGGCCGTCGCGATGCTCGATCCGTCGCGTCCCGCGCACGCGTCGCTGTGGAACATCACGCAGCAGAACCTCGCGATGTCCGAATACGCGTCGGGCCATGTCGAGGCCGCGATACGTCGCCTGCGCGACACGCTCGCGCAAGGCGAGCGCACGCTGCCCGAAGGCGGCGGCTGGCGCATCGCGGATCTTCTCGGACTCGGTTCGATCCTCGCCGCCGAAGGCCAGGACGCCGAAGCGCTCGCGATGTTCACCGAGGCCCACGCGATCGCGCGCGAGCACATCGGCGACCTGCATCCGTACACGATCCTCGCGACCGGCCACCTCGCCGCCGCACTCGCGCGCGCCGGCGACCACGACAAGGCCGCACGGCTCGCCGACGAGGCGCAGCGCGCGTCGCTGCAGCTCTACGGCGAGACCTCGCCCAACCACGCGCTCGCGCTGCTGCAGAAGGCGCGCGTGCTGCACGCGGACGGACGTGCACAGGACGCCGTGCCGCTGCTGCGCCAGGCCCAGGCGATCTGCGAGCGGCTGCGCGCGCTCGGCAACGACACGCTCGGCGTCGACGTGTTCGAGCAGCTCGGCGACGTGCTCGCCGACGAAGGCGATGTCGACGGCGCGCTCGAGGCGTACCGCGCGATGGTCGAACTCAATGCCGGCGACGCGCATGCGCAGGGTCCGGACCGTGGCCAGCGCACGCTCAAGCTCGCACAGGCGCTCGCGACGTCGGGACAGTGTGCTGAAGCCTCCGCGCGCCACGCCGACGCGCTCGCGCGTGCGACACGCTTCCCGCCCGATGCACGGCTTCGCGCGACACTCGAAGCCGCGTTGCCGGCATGCGCGGGCTAGTGTCGTCGCACGACGGTCGCGCCGCGCGCCGTCACAGCATCAGCGGACGCAGCATCGGCAGGTAGGTGTCGACGACGCTGCGCGCGGTGCGTTGCACGTTCTCGGCCACCGTCGCGCCGGCCTCGACGAACGCGCCGCCGACGACCTGGGCGACGTCGATCGCGGCATTGTCGATCGCGACGATCGCGCGCACGACCGGGCCGTGCGCCTGCGCGCCCTGCGTGGCCGCATGCTGCACGGCGTCGATCGCACCGTCGACGCGGTCGACGCCTGCGCCGACCACGTCGACGAGCGTCGGTCGCGGTGACCACGGCGTGTTCTGGTCCATCGCGTCGAGCATGGTCTGCTGATGGTGCTTGTAGGCCGAGTCGGCGACGTTCATGACGTCGTTGCCGAGCGGGCCGAACAGCGTACGCACGCCGATCGTGATCGCGCTCGCGGCCCAGTCCGGCATGCCGGTCGCGTAGGCGATCGCGTCGTCGGCAAGGTCGCCGCCGCGATACGGCAAGGCGACCTCGTGACCGAGTGCGTCGGGCAGCGCCGCGCCGATCAGTCGATTGCGCGCGAGTTCGCCGAGCTGCGCGAGCGGGCCGAACAGTGCGCCGGTCAGCGACGGCAGCGGGCCCGTCGTCTGCAGCGTGTCGAGCGCTTCGCCGTCGATCGTGTAGGCGCGCACGAGTCCGTCGGCCGCGCTTTCGCGCACGCTGTCGGCATCGAGGCCGTGGCGCGCGAGCGTCGCGTCGTGCACGCCCGAGGCATCGAACGTGATCGCGGGTACGCCGCTCAGCGCCGCGCCGAACGAGGCGAGGCCGCCGCCCTGCGAATGCCCGGTCAGGCCGAGGTTGGCCCAGCCGCCGTCGTCGTCGCGGCGTCCGAGCGTGCCGGTGAAGTCCTCGATCACGGCGGGCACGATGCGGTCGTACTCGGTGGTCGGCAGGCCGGCGCCCTGGGCGAGGTTGGTGAGCCAGTCCTGCGCTTCGTTCTCGGTTTCGGCACCTGCGCCGGTGCCGCGGAACGCGAGCATGTAGTTGCCGTCGCCGTCGGCGAAGACCGCGGCACGGAACTGCTCGCCGGGCTGGTAGAGGCGGTCGATCGCCTGCGACGAGTAGCCGAGCGCGGAAAGCTCGTTCGCATCGAGCATGCGCCAGCCCGTGCGCGCCTCGAGGTCGTCGACGGCGGCGTTGAACGCGACATCGCCCGGGCCGACGTCCTCGTGGTAGACGAGGTAGGCCATCTCCATCGCGGTGCGGTCGAACGGTTGCGCCTGCGTGCCGGCGATGCCGTCGGAGAACGAGGCCGTCGCCGAGGCGCGCTGCGGGGAGGCGGAGGTGGCCGCGCCGGTGTCGGTCGTGGCGAGGGCGCGTACGCCCGGGGCGTCGGAAACCGTGAGGGCCATCGGCGTGCCTCGTCGGCAAGGCGGAGCGGTCGAGTGTCCGCTCCGCCGCGAGGCGGTACAGCTGGGGTTTCCCCGCGGTGGTCGCGGGAAGCGCCCGGTCCGGGTGGCGGACCGGGCGGGATGCTCAGAGTGCCTTCTCGAGCTCGGGCAGGACCGTGAACAGGTCGCCGACGAGGCCGATGTCGGCGATCTCGAAGATCGGCGCATCGCCGTCCTTGTTGATCGCGACGATCGTGCCGGCGTCCTTGATGCCGGTCAGGTGCTGGATCGCTCCCGAGATGCCGATCGCGATGTAGAGCTCCGGCGCGATGATCTTGCCGGTCTGGCCGACCTGCAGGTCGTTCGGCGCGTAGCCCGCGTCGACCGCCGCGCGTGAGGCGCCGACCGCCGCGCCGAGCTTGTCGGCGAGGCTGTAGATGATCGAGAACTTCTCGGCCGAGCCGAGCGCGCGGCCACCCGAGACGACCTTCGAGGCACCTTGCAGGTCCGGACGGTCGCTCTTGCCCTGGGCGAGCTCGACGAAGCGCGTGTGCGACGGCAGCGTGGCTTCGGGCGAGACTGCCTCGACCGGTGCCTGCGCCGAGCCGTTCGCGGCCGCGGCGTACGAGGCCGTGCGCACGGTGCCGACGAGGATCTGGTCCGACGGTGCCTCGACCGTGACGATCGCGTTGCCCGCATAGATCGGGCGCTTGAACGTGTACGCCGAGTCGACGGCCATGATGTCCGACACCTGGGCCACGCCGAGCAGCGCGGCGACGCGCGGCAGCAGGTCCTTGCCGAACGTGGTCGACGGTGCGAGCACGTGCGTGTAGCCGCCGCGCGCGACCGCGGCGACCTGCGGCGCGAGCACCGCGGCGAGCGCGTGCGCGTTCTCGGCGCGCGTCGCGGTCAGCACGCGCGTGACGCCGTCGATCGAGGCCGCGGCCGTGGCGACCGCGCCGGCGTCGGCGGCGAGCACGAGCACGTCGATCTCGCCCTGGATGTCCTTCGCGGCGCTGACGCAGCGCGCGGTGCTGCTGTTGAGCGTGCCGCCGAGGTGTTCGGCAACGATGAGGATCTTCGCCATGTTCAAAACCCTTCGAGTCGTGGCGGGAAGGCCGTGGCCGTTCCCGCGGGGGCCGTCACCGGGCGAGCCGGCGCGGCGACGGGACGGTCACGCGAGGCCCTTGGCCTTGAGCGCGGCGACGAGTTCGGCGACGTCCTTGACCATGACGCCACGGCTGCGCTTGGCCGGCGCGGCGTGGTGCGTGGTGCGCAGGTGGTCGCCCGATTCGACGCCGAGGTCGGCGAACGCGATCGTCTCCAGCGGCTTGGCCTTGGCCTTCATGATGTCGGGCAGCTTGATGAAGCGCGGCTCGTTGAGGCGCAGGTCGGTCGTGATCACGGCCGGCAGGTCGACCTCGATGGTCTCGAGGCCGGCGTCGACCTCGCGCGTCACGCGTGCCTTGCCGGCGTCGACCTCGACCTTCGACGCGAACGTCGCCTGCGGGCGGTCCCACAGCGCGGCGAGCATCTGGCCGGTCTGGTTGCAGTCGTCGTCGATGGCCTGCTTGCCGAGGATGACGATGTCGGGCTGCTCCTTCTCGATGAGCTTGAGCAGCGCGCGCGCCGCGGTCAGCGGCTGGATCGCGTCGGTCGTGACCACGTGGATCGCGCGGTTGGCGCCCATCGCGAGGCCGTTGCGCACGTGCGCCTGGGCGTCGGCGGGGCCGATGGTGGCGACGACGACGTCGGTGGCGACGCCCTTCTCGCGCAGGCGCAGGGCCTCTTCGAGCGCGATGTCGTCGAACGGATTGGCCGAAAGCTTGACGCCTTCGGTGACCACGCCGGAGCCGTCCGGCTTGACCTGGATGCGCACGTTGTAGTCGACGACGCGCTTGTAACCGACCAGGATCTTCATCGTGTGGGATTCCTCGGACACTGGGATTTAGCCCCGGGATTGTAGCCCACCGCCCCGATGCGCGGGCGTATGGGCGGGATCCTGCACGTGTGTAAAGCGGCTTGAATCGACCGGGCGACCGGGCACAATGGGGTCGTGGTGGCCACGCGCGATGCGGGAGGGCGGACGCGAGTCCGTGCGTCGTGCGCAGCGGCCGCCACACGTGAGACGTCGGGATCCGGTCGATGCAGCGGGCATCGGGCCGGCGGTCCCGCGTGTGGCGGCAGGGGGTGGCGGCGCGGCATGCAGATCGAGACGCTGAGGCGGGCGGCCACGGCCGGCGACGGCGCGGCTGCGTTCGAACTCGCGCAGTGGCATGCGCGGCGCCGCGAGATGCCGGAGGCCTTGCGCTGGCTCGCGCACGCCGCCGACACCGGCCACGCCGAGGCCGCGAACGAGCTCGGCATGCTCGCTGCGTTCGCACCGGCCGGAGGTTCCCGCGATGCCGTCACGGCGCGCGCGCGCTTCGACGCGGCTGCCGCACTCGGCCATGCCGAAGCCTCGTACCGCCTCGCCGTGCTCGATCTCGGCCTGGAGGGCGCGACGCCCGATCCGATTCTCCAGCACCTGCACGATGCGGCGCGCGGCGGTTTCGCTCCCGCGCAGCGCGCGCTGGGCATGGCCTGGGCCGCCACAGGCGATCTCGACGCGGCGCGCGCGTGCTTTGCGGTGGCGCTCGCGGCCGGCGACGCGCTGTCGGCATTCCTGCTCGCGCGCCTGTCCGCCGATCCCGCGCAGGCGCGTGGCCTCGATGCCTTCGCGCTCGCGCGCGGCGTGCGTCGTGCCGGTGCGTTCGTCGACGGGTCTGCGCCGTTGATGCGGCCGGAGGTTCCCGCGCTGCCCGGCTTGCCGCCCGCCACCGCGCTCGATGCGGTGTCGACGCCTGCCGTGGTACGCCACGAGGCGCCGCCGATCGCGACGTTCGACGGTGTGTTCTCCGCGCTCGACTGTGAATACGCGATCGCGCTCGCCTCGCCGCACGTGCAGCGCTCGATGGTCCACGACCCGGTCACGGGTGGGCCGATGCTGCATCCGATCCGCACCTCGAGCTCAATGGCATTCGGCGTCGACGACGAAGACCTGTGGCTGCGCGTCCTGCAGCGCCGCCTTGCGAGGCTCGCGCGCCAGCCGCTTCGCCACGCCGAACCGCTCGCCGTGCTGCGCTACGCGCCCGGTGAGGAGTACCGCCCGCACCGCGACTACCTGCGCGATCCCGCCGAGCTCGCGCCCGGCGCACCGGGGCAGCGCGTGCGCACCGCGTTCGCCTACCTCACCGACGTCGCCGCAGGTGGCGAGACCGATTTCCCGCTGCTCGCGGTGCGCATCGCGCCCGCGCGTGGCCGCGTGGTGCTGTTCGACAACGTCGATGCCACGGGGCGCGTCGACCCGTCGACGCTTCATGCCGGGCTGCCCGTGCGCGAAGGCCGCAAGTGGCTCGCGACGCTGTGGTTCCGCGAGCGCGCGTACCGAGCCTGGTGAGGTTGTCCACACGCGTCGTGGAAAGGCTGTGGACAACCGCGGGATCGATGCCGCGCAGCCGCGACGTGGCGCGGTGTCAGCCCTGTTCGGTCACGGCTTGACCAGCACGCCGCAGCAGCGCGTCGGCGAAGCGCAGTGCGCTGCCTTCGGCGTATGCGAAGAACAGTGACGGTTCGACGAGTTCGAGTTCGAGCACGACCGGTGCGCCGCTCGCATCGCGGATGAGGTCCACGCGCGCATAAGCCGGCGCACCTTCGACCGGCAGCACCTCGAGCACGCGCCGCGCGAGGGCGCGCTCGTCCTCACCCGGTTCGCGCGCGGTGATGTGCTCGGCCGCGAACAGCGCGCGCGTCGCATCCTCGTTCGCGCGGAGCAGCGGTCCCTTGCGGATCGCGTGGCTGAAGGCACCGTCGAAGTGGATCAGGGCGGTCTCGCCGGCCTCGTCGACGCGATCGAGGTAAGGCTGCAGCAGCACGCTGCGGCCACGTTCGAGAAGGCCCTGCGCATGCGCGACCGCGTCGTCGCGACGGTCGCGTGCATGGCGTCGCGCGTCGCGCGAACCTGCACCGACCGCGGGCTTCACGACGAGGTCGTTCGCCGCATGCGCGGCGAGGAACGCGTCGATCGCCGTCGCGGCGTCGCCACCCGGTTCCACGAAGCGGCTCGGAACGGTCGCGACGCCGGCGGCCTCGAGATCGGCGAGGTAATGCTTGTCGGTGCTCCAGCGCACGAGGCCGGGCGGATTGACGAGCCGTGTCGCCGCGTCGGCGCGCGCGACCCAGGCGAGGAATGCGTCGAGGCGGTCGGTGTAGTCCCAGGTCGAGCGCAGCACGGCGAGGTCGAAGGTGGACCAGTCGATCGCTTCGTCGTCCCAGTCGACGACGTGCACGTCGGCATCGCGTGCGAGCAGGGCCTCGTGCAGCGGGGCGAGGTCGTCGTCGAGATCACGCGCGGCACGCGCGGTGACGAGGGCGATCGTGGGCATGGTGCATTCCATCCGGATGAGATCGCGCAGCTTGGCATGCGCGCGCCGTGATGTCGCGCACACCTCGATGACGGCGTGAAGTCGTGACGATGTGACGCTACGTGTCGCTATCGGCTCCTTCGCGCCGGTGGCGTACGTGTTTGCACATGCATCGATCATGGCGGCACGAGGATTGCTTGGTGGCTGACCCGTCGGCGTGCAGAGGCATGCGCACGACACGACGATGCTTAGCTATTGAAGGATTTACATGCCACGAACGTGTTCTTCCACGCTGCGCCGGACGCGTGATGCCCGGCTCCGCGCATCCTCGCTGGTCCTCGCCATCGCGGGCCTCTCGATCGGAACGGCCCACGCGCAACCCGAGGGGCCGGGATTCGCCATCACGAGCAGCGTCGTCTCGGCCGGCGGCGGCTTCGTCGACGCCGACTGCTACACGCTCGTGTCGACCATCGGCGAGCCCGTCGCGGGCACCGTCAGTGTCGCCGCGATGCCCGACACGCCTGCCTTGCGCCTCACCTCGGGCTTCCTCGCCCGTGACGCCGCGAAAGGCGACCTGCTCTTCAGAACCGGCTTCGATCCCAAGAAAGGAAACTGCGCGCCATGATGCTCAAGAAAACGCTTCTCCATGCCGCGCTCGTGCTCGCGGTCGCTTCGCCGTGCGCGCTCGCGGCGACGGCCGGCCAGCAGCTGCCCGAGTTCATGTACCAGGGCAAGCTCGAGAAGGACGACAACCCGGCCAACGGCAGCTTCGATCTCGTGTTCACGCTGTGGAACGCGCAGACCGGCGGCACGCAGATCGGTGACGCGATCGTCGAACCGGCCTATCCGGTCGTGCACGGCCTCTTCAGCATCAACCTCGCCTTCGAAGGGGCGTTCAACGGCACACAGACGTGGTTGCAGGTCGCGGTCGACGGCACCGCGCTGCCGCGCACGGCGATCTCGACCGTACCGGTCGCGCAGTACGCGCTCAACGGCGCGATCGGTCCCGCGGGTCCGGTCGGACCGAACGGCGCGACCGGCGCCACGGGCGCGCAAGGCGAGCCGGGCGCGACCGGCCCTGCCGGCGCGGCGGGCGTGAGCGGTCCGACGGGTGCCACGGGTGTCACCGGTCCCACGGGCGTCACGGGAGCGACGGGTGCCACCGGCGCGACGGGTGACGCGGGGCCGAGCGGCGCGACAGGCGCCACCGGCGCGATCGGCGCCACGGGCGTAGCCGGTGCAACGGGTGCGAACGGCGCGACGGGCCCTGTGGGTGCCACGGGTGCGAACGGCGCGACGGGCCCTGTGGGTGACACCGGTCCCACCGGTGCAACGGGCGTCATCGGTCCGACGGGCCCCACGGGTTCGACGGGAGCCACCGGTCCTACGGGTGCTACCGGCACCGGTGCAACGGGAGCGACCGGAGCAACGGGTGCAACCGGCGCATCGGGCAGTGGCAAGTACCGCGTCTTCATCAACGGCACCCTGAGCACGGCGCTGCCACGCCCGCTGCACCCGGTGCACGCCGGCGCGGGCTACGGCGAGAACACGACGTTCGTGTCGACGACGGGCTACCTGTTCTCGTTCGGCACCGACGGCGCCGTGGCAGGATCGGGCACGGCCAACTTCGCGTCGACCGATTGCTCGGGACCCGCGCTCGTCTCGACCGGGCTCATGCGTCCCGGCGCCGTCGCAGGCATCGGCAACGGCCGTCAGCTGTACTACACACCGCGTATCAATCCGGTCAAGGTGACCGATCCCACGCGCTCGAGCCGCTCGACTCCCTCGGCGACCTGCGAGCTCAACTCGAGTTCGATGCCCGGCGACTACTGGCAGGCGTGGCCGAACGATCCGACGCTCACCGGTGTGGCGGCGCCGAGCGTGCCGGCCACGGTCGTGATCGAGTACGTGCCCTGAGGGTCGCGGCACTCCGGGACATCGCGTCCCGGAGTGCCGATCACGCGCGTGCTCATTCGGACGCGGGCTGCCCGTCCGCATCGAGCGCGATGCGGACGGGAGGCGCTTCACCCTGACCACCATCCGCATCCTCGAATGCCGCCATGCACAGGTTGCCGATGCGCTGCAGCGCGTGCGTGCCGAGGCTCGGCAGCGGGGTCAGCGCGGGCCACGACGAGGCGTCGCAGACGCGGCCGTCGAGCACGCTGACGTAACTGCGCGTGCCTGCCGTGATGCGGCAGCCGAGGATCGAGCTGCCGCGTGGCGCGGCCGCCTTCATCGCGACATCGATATGCGGGCGGATGTCCGCTGCAAGCTGCGGCGCGTCGAGCTCGATGCGGCAGCCCGGCGGGTAGGTGCGCTCTGCGAGCCGCGCGCCGAGCGCGAGATGGGATGCGCTCGCGACCTGCCGCGAATCCGCCCAGCGTGTCGCGTTGCCGTGCGTCGCCGCGAAGCCCGCGCCGCACAGCACGACCGTGACGACACCGAACGACGCGACCGCGCGCGGTACCTCGCGCAGCGCGACGGCCGCCGCGGCGACGAGCAGCGCGAGGCCCGCCATCGCGAGGTGGTAGAAGCGCAGGTTCTCGGGCACCGCGAGTGCGGCGTCATGGACCAGCACGAGCGAGGTCACCGGCCATTGCAGCAGCGACGGCGCGACGAGCAGCGCGCTGCCGACGAGCGCGAGGCGCGCGACGTCGCCGCGTCGGGCGAGCAGGCCACCCGCGATCGTCACGAGCGCAGCCACGCCGAATACGACGAGGACGGCGGCGACCCATGCGGGCATCGCCTGGAAGCCCGCGAGCGCGGCCGGCAGGCGCTGCCACCACGCGAGCACGCCGCGCACGAGGTTCGCCGCGAGATCGGTCTGCGACAGGCTCGATTCGAGCGACGTCACGGTCAGCATGCGCAGCGCGAGTGCCGCGAGCACGGGCGCGACGACGGCGATGGCGAGCGTGCGGTCGAGCCCGCGTCGCTCCCACACGCGCCAGGCGAGGCGCACGAGCATGACGCCGGCGATCGTGTAGGCGACCTCCTTGGCCGCGATCGCGAGCAGCAGGCTGATCGCGACCACGACCGCCGCGCGCCGCGTGCCGTCGATCGCGCGCTCGAACGCGAGCAGCGCCACGAGTCCGAACAGGAGCGCGAGCGGGTCGTAGCGGTCCGACATCCACATCGCCGTCGTCGCGGCGGCGGGCAGGCAGGCGAAGGCGAGGCCGCCGAACAACGCGGCGGCGCGATGCCCGGTGGCACGCAGCACGAACGCGGCGAGCAGGGCCGCGTTGGCGGCATGGATCGCGAGGTCGAGCGCGTTGTGCGCGAAGGCGTTCGTGCCGAACGCCTGCACCGACAGCCACCACACGAGCAGGCCCGTCGCGCGGTAGTAGTAGACGAAGAACACGTTGTCGACGAGCAGCGGCCATGGCGCGTCGAGGTGGCGCATCAGCGCGACGTAGGCGAAATCCTCGGGATGGAAGCCCGCGTGCAACGCCGGCGCGAACGCGAGCGCGGCGACGAGCGCGCAGGCGAGCACGATCGCGGCGCGCGTCAGCATGCGCGCGCGCCCGGAGCCGTCTCGACGCGCACGCGCCGCATCACAGGTTCTGGTAGTTCGGGCCCGCGCCGCCTTCCGGCGTCACCCAGGTGATGATCTGGTACGGATCCTTGATGTCGCAGGTCTTGCAGTGCACGCAGTTGGCCGCGTTGATCTGCAGGCGGCGGCCGTCGCCGTCCTCGACCATCTCGTAGACGCCGGCCGGGCAGAACTTCTCGCAGGGATTGCCGTACTCGACCGTGCAGCGCGTGACGCAGATGTCGGTGTCGGCGACCTTGAGGTGCACGGGCTGGTCCTCGTCGTGCTCGGTCGCGGCGAAGTAGACGCTGGCGAGGCGATCGCGCGGCGGCAGCGTGCGTTCGACGAAATCGCGCTTCGGCGATTCGGCCTCGTCGAGACGCTTGAGCTGCTGCCAGTCGGCGTGGTTCTTGAGCGTCCACGGCGACAGGCCCGCGGTGACGGTTTCCCACGCAGCGTTCGCAAGGCCGGCCCAGAAGCCCTTGTGGAAGCCGGGCTTGATGTTGCGCACCTTGCGCAGCTCGGCGCCGACCGCCGAGGCCCGCAGCCTGGCGTCCCAACCGGTGACGCCGCCGGTTTCGGCGAGGTGTTCGGCGGCGAGCATGCCCGAGCGGATCGCCTGGTGCGTGCCCTTGATCTTGGGCACGTTGAGCAGGCCTGCGGCGTCACCGATCAGCATCGCGCCGGGCATCTCGCAGCACGGCAGCGACTGCCAGCCGCCTGCGGCGAGCGCGCGCGCGCCGTACGAGAGGATCGTGCCGCCTTCGAGCAGCGGCTTGATGGTCGGGTGATGCTTGAGCTGCTGGAACAGCTCGAACGGCGACAGCTTCGGATCCTGGTAGTCGAGCCCGGTCACGTAGCCGATCGCGACGCGATCCTTGTCGAGGTGGTAGAGGAAGCTGCCACCGTAGGTCTTCGTGTCGGCGGGCCAGCCCACCGTGTGCACGACCTTGCCCGGTTCGACGCGGCCCGGCGGCAGCTGCCAGAGCTCCTTGATGCCGATCGACCAGGTCTGCGGGTCGCAGTCCTTGTCGAGTGCGTACTTCGCGATGAGCTGCTTGCTGAGGTGGCCGCGCGCACCTTCGCCGAGCACGGTGACCGGCGCGACGATGTCGATGCCCTGCGTGTACGAGGGCTTGTGCGTGCCGTCGCGCGCGATGCCCATGTCGCCGATGCGCACGCCGCATACCGCACCGGCCTCGTCGTACACGGGTTCGGCGGCCGCGAAGCCCGGGAACACGTCGACGCCGAGCGCCTCGGCCTGCGGCGCGAGCCACGCGCACAGCGCGCCGAGCGACACGATGAAGTTGCCGTGGTTGTGCATCTGCGGCGGCACGACGGGCGCCTTGATGGAACGCTCCTTGTCGCGCAGCCACAGGAACTCGTCGTGCGTGACCGGCACGCAGATCGGCGGCGGATTCGCGCCCCACTCGGGCAGCAGCGCGTTGAGTGGCTCGGGCTCGATGACCGCGCCGGACAGGATGTGCGCGCCGATCGTCGAGGCCTTCTCGATCACGCAGACGCGGATGTCGGGCTTGAGCTGCTTGAGCCGGATCGCGAACGCCAGCCCGGCAGGCCCCGCGCCGACCGTGATGACGTCGTACTCCATGATGTCGCGTTCGCTCATCGCTGGCTCCGGCTTGCTCTGGCAAATGCGCTATTGTCGGCGTTCACCGCACGGGCGGCAAACCAGCGCGCGCCCCATACGCAGAAAGGGAACCATGATGGCCGATCCACACGATGAGCTCTCCGATCAGCGACTGCGCGGCGCCAGCGCATTCCAGCTGCTGCACTGGCTGGCCGGCGGGCGCACCAGCGCGAAGCGCCTCGCCACGCTGCACCAGGAGGCCATCGCGCACGAGAACGCCATGCTGAACGCGTTCGTCGCGCTCGATCCGCAGGCCCAGGCCGCCGCCGAGGCCAGCGACGCACGCCGCGCCGCCGGTGGTGCGATCGGTCGCCTCGACGGCCTCACGGTCGCGATCAAGGACAACATCGACGTCGGCGGCCTGCCGACCGGACTCGGCCTGCGCGGTCGCCATGCCCATGCGGCACGCGAGGACGCCTGGGTCACCGCGCGCCTGCGCGCAGCGGGCGCGGTGATCCTCGGCAAGACCTCGCTCGACGAGGGCATGCTCGGCTCGGCCGGTGCCAGCGCCACGGGCGCGACGCGCAACCCGCATCGCCACGACGTCATCGCGGGCGGCTCGTCGGCGGGCTCGGCCGCGGCGGTCGCGGCGGGCCAGTGCGCGTTCGCGATCGGCACCGACACGCTCGGCTCGGTGCGCATCCCGGCCAGCCACTGCGGCATCTTCGGCCTGCGCCCGACGCTCGGCGAGATCTCCATGCACGGTGTCGTGCCGACCGCACGCCGCCTCGACAGCCTCGGCATCCTGTCGCGCTCGGTGCAGGACCTCGCGATCGTGCTGCAGGTGCTCGGCGCCTACGACCAGGCCGATCCGCGCTCGCGCCGTCGACGCGTCGCACTCGCGCCGCCGGACTGGGAGCCGGGCCGCCTGCGCAGCGGCTTCATTCCCGACCTCGCCGCGCTCGGCGTCAGCGACGACGTGCGTGCCGTGTTCACGCGCGCCACCGATGCGCTCGCACTCGAACTCGGCGAGCGCGTCGATGCCGATTTCTCGTCGTTCGACGTCACCCGCATGCGGCGTGCCGCGCTGCTCGTGATGGAGAGCGAGCTCGCGATCGAGCTCGCCGACGAACTCGCCGCGCCGGATGACGGCGTGTCGCCGCGCCTGCGCGCCTTCGTCGACTACGCGCGCGGCAAGTCCGCAGTCGATTACGCGCGCGCCGATCGCCAGCTCGACCGCGCGGTCGTGTTCGGGCGCGAGCTGTTCGCATCGATCGACGTGCTCGTGCTGCCGACCGTGCCGCACGGCCCGTACGCGATCGGCGAGGACGAGCGCGCCAACGACGCCGACCTCACCTGCATCGCAAGCCTCGCCGGCTGCCCGGCCGTAAGCCTGCCGATGGGCCGTCTCGCCGACGGTCTGCCGGTCGGCCTGCAGCTCGTCGGTGCGCCGGGTTCGGACCTGCGCCTGCTCGAACTCGCCGAGATCTGCGCGGCACGCCTCGACAGCGCACCGAACTACCCGGTCGGCCTCGCGGCCTGAGGCGGTCTCGCGGCTGCGCGAGCGGCCCGAGGTCACCGCCGAGTCTGCGCTGCGCGGTGCGTCTTCGCGCTTCGCCGACGCATGGGGGGCGAAGCGACAACCGTCCCCCTCTCCCCCGGCCCCTCTCCCGCGAGGGGAGAGGGGAGTCGAGCGGGTCATCGTGTTCGTGACGTTTCGCGTCTCGAGCGCTGGGCGCGACTGTCGTCCGTGTCGTCCGCGGCTGTCGAAGCGGCTCCAATCAGCCGCAACGCCGCAACGCTGCAGTTTTGCGATTCCGTGCACCGTTGCCGACGCCACCGATTCAAGCCCCTCTCCCCCTGCGGGAGAGGGGTTGGGGAGAGGGGAGTCGAGCGGGTCATCGTGTTCGTGCGGTATCGCGTCTCGAGCGTGGGGCGCGACGATCGTTCGTGTCCGCGCACCGCTGCCGAGGCGACGGCTTCAAGCCCCTCTCCCCTCGCGGGAGAGGGGTTGGGGAGAGGGGGCGCCGTCATCGAAGGCGCTGCGAGGGGATTGCCGAAACCGCAGGTGACGCATCGATGGTCAGTCGACCGTCTTCGCCCCTTGGTGACGCGAGCCTTCCGCGAGTGTCCACGCCACGAGTGACGGCAGCACCTCGCCGAGCGCGGTCTCGAACGCGGGCACGACGCTCGCGACGTCGCTCGATGCGGCCGGCGACGTCGCCTCGAACGCGCGCGTCGCGACGATGCGGTTGGCACGGTGGTCGAACAGTTTGGCGTTGAAGCGGATCGCGGCGCGCGCGGTGCCGCCGTCGAGTTCGGCCTGGAAATCGCGTACTTCGATCGCGAGGGAATACTCCGCGCTGAGGCCGTCGCCGCCGCTGACGCCGCCGAGCCGGCCCGAGTCGTCGAAGGCCTGCACGACGAGGCTGCGCAGCAGTTGCGGCACGGGATCGCGCCAGCGCGCCTCGGGATAGACCTCGAGCACGCCCGGTGTCGGCGCGACGGTGATGCGCGGAGTGTCGAGCGCGGCGCTCGTGCGCGGCGTCTCGACGACGAGTTGCCAGTCGACCGGCGTGGCATTCGCCGCGGCGGCCGGCGCGGCGAGGCGTGGCGCGTAGACCGTGAACGAGCCGTGCTTGCCGCTCAGCGCGGCACAGCCGCCGAGCAGCGCGACAGCCGCGAGCGTGAGGAACGGGCGGGATGCACGCATCATTTCGGCTTGAACTCCCTGGGTTGGTCACGGCCGAGCAGCAAGGTGTTGGAACTGCCGAGCTGATCGCCGAGCTGCTTGAACGAGCGCAACGTCTCGCGCAACTCGACGAGCGTCGGACCGACTTGGCGCAGGCCCTGGTCGGTGAAGCTGGTCAGCGCCTCGCGGTTGTCGACGAGCAGCGCGTCCGTGGAATTGGCGACGCGCTCGATCGAGGCGATCGCCTTGTCGACGGCCTGCAGCACCGCACGCGCGTCCTCGCTGACGAGCTTGTTGGTCGTGCGCGCCATCTCGTTGAGCGTGACCAGCGTGGCCTTGAGTTCACCGCTCGCACCCGCAAGCTGCTGCAGCGCTTGGGCCATGTCCTCGCGCTGGTCGGCGACCGTGCCCGCGATCGCATCGACGTGGCGCAGTGTCGCCGAGACGTGATCGATGTTCTCCTTCGAGAGCAGCTGGCCGACGCGCAGCAGGGCTTCGTTGACGCTCGTGACGATGTCCTCGCCGGAGGCCATCAGCTTGGCCAGCGCGGATTCCTCCGCGCGGATCACCGGCACCGGGTTCGCGTCGGTCGGCACGAGCGGCGGGCTGTCCGGCGTGCCGCCCGAGAGCTGGATGAAGGCCAGACCGGTCACGCCGAGCATGCCGAGCTTGGCGACCGTGTCGGTGCGAACGGGCGTGTTCGCGTCGAGGCGCACGCGCGCGATGACGTTGCGCGGGTCCTTGGGATCGAGGCTCAGTTGCGTGACCTCGCCGACCTTGATGCCGTTGTACTGCACGAGGCCGCCTTTCGAGAGGCCGGTGACGGCTTCGGTGAAGACCACGTCGTACCAGCCGAACTCGCGGTCGGCGCTGGTCTTGGACAGCCACAGCACGAAGCCGAGGCCGACGACGAACGCGGCGATCGCGAACGCGCCGATGAGGAGGTGATGGGCTCGGGTTTCCATGCTCAGGTTCCCGCTGGATCGTGAAGGGCAGGGCGGCTGCGCGCGACCGCGGCGTGCGCGGCGCGGCCTCGCGGCCCCTGGAAGTAGTCGCGCACCCACGGATCGTCGGCCTGCTCGACCACATCGAGTGCATCGGCGACGAGGATGCGCTTGTGCGCGAGCACCGCGACGCGGTCGCAGATCGTGTACAGCGTGTCGAGGTCGTGGGTGATCAGGAACACGGTCAGGCCGAGGCTGTCGCGCAGCGTCAGGATGAGCTGGTCGAATGCAGCCGCGCCGATCGGGTCGAGGCCTGCGGTCGGTTCGTCGAGGAACAGGATGTCCGGATCGAGCGCGAGCGAGCGCGCGAGCGCGGCGCGCTTGACCATGCCGCCCGAGAGCTGCGACGGGTACTTCGCGCCGGCTTCGGGCGGCAGGCCGACGAGGCCGACCTTGAGCGCAGCGAGTCGCGCGACCAGCGCCTTGTCGAGGCCGTGGTGCTCGACCAGCGGCACGCCGATGTTCTCGGCGACCGTCAGCGACGAGAACAGCGCGCCGTTCTGGAACAGAACGCCGCAGCGGCGCTCCAGGCGTGCGCGCTCGGCGTCGCGCAGGCGCGTGACCTCCTCGCCGAACAGCTGCACGCTGCCCGCGGCGGGGCGGCCGAGGCCGATGATCGAGCGCAGCAGCACCGATTTGCCCGATCCCGAGCCGCCGACCACGCCGATGATCTCGCCGCGCTGCACGTCGAGGTCGAGGTTGTCGTGCACGACCTGCGCGCCGAACTGGTTGCGCAGGCCGCGGATGCGGATCACCGGCTCGCCCGCCTGCGGTGCTCGCGTGCTCACAGGTTGATCTCCATGAAGAAGATCGCCGCGAGCGCGTCGACGAGGATCACCACGAAGATCGCCTGCACGACGCTCGAGGTCGTGTGCGTGCCGACCGACTCGGCACTGCCCGAGACCTTGAAGCCCTCGAGGCAGCCGATCGCGGCGATCAGGAACGCGAAGATCGGCGCCTTGCTCATGCCGACCCAGAAGTGCGTGACCGTGGTCGTCTCGTGCAGGCGCGTGATGAACATCGTCGGCGAGATGTCGAGCGCGAGCGCGCACACCGCGCCGCCGCCGATGATGCCGGCGAGCATGCCGACGAGGGTGAGGATCGGCATCGCGACGAGCAGCGCGATCACGCGCGGGATCACCAGCACGTCGACGGGCTGCAGGCCGAGCGTGCGGATCGCGTCGACTTCCTCGCGCGCCTTCATCGAGCCGATCTGCGCCGTGAACGCGCTGCCGGAGCGGCCCGCGACCATGATCGCGGTCAGCAGCACGCCGAACTCGCGCAGGAACGAGTAGCCGACGAGCTCGACCGTGAACACGCTGGCGCCGAACTCCTTGAGTACGGTCGCGCCGAGGAACGCGACCACCGCGCCGACCAGGAAGCACAGCAACGCCACGATCGGCAGCGCGTTGAAGCCGGTCTGCTCGATGTGGAAGAACGTCGAGGTCACGCGCCAGCGCGCCGGCCGCAGCGCGATGCGCGCGATCGACGCGAGGATCAGACCGATGAAGCCGACCAGCGCGGTCGTGTTGCGCCAGAACGTCTCGAGCGACGCACCGATCTGCGCGACCGTGGCGACGAAGCCGCGGTCGGGCCTCGCCGGCGGTGCCGTGGGGCCGGCCTGTGCGCGTGCGACCGCCGCGAGCAGACCGCGGGCGCCGGCCGGCAGGGCTTCGACGCGCGCTTCCTCGCCATCGACGAGGTCGAGCAGCATGCTCGCGCCCGCCGTGTCGAGGCGTGCCACGCCGGCCGCTTCGACGCGCGCGCCCGCGCCGACGCGGCGCTTGAGCGTGCGCGCGAGGTCGGCGAGGGTGTCGATGTGGTCGAGCGTCCAGTCGCCACGCGCGACGATGCGGGCGCCGTCCTGGGCGATCGATGCGGTACCGGCTTCGGCCATCACGCAAGGCTAGCAGTTTTGCGCGGGACTCGGCTCGACATGACCGCGACGTGGCGGGTGGGCGATGCGCGTCATCGTGCCGCGCGGGATCGGCGCGACGTGGCGCTCCGGAAGGCGTCGCGAGGGTGGCCGTGCGCGGTCCGCGCGCCGATAATCGCGCCCCGCGATGCCCTCGCGCCGCATGCGGCGTCGCGCGCGCCTCCGCTTCATGCACACGGATTCCGAATGGCCACCTGGGCACCGCTGACCACGCGCATCGAGTTCGTCGTCGAACTCGCGCGTCGCCTGCACGAGTACGGCACCGCGGCGCCTCGCCTCGAGGCCGCGATCAACCTCGTGGCCGAGCGCCTGGACCTGTCCTGCGACGTGCTGTCGACGCCGACGTCGATCGTCATGTCGTTCTCGGATCGCACCAACGGCGAGGCCAACCTCGCCGAGATCACGCAGGTCGTGCGTCTGTCTCCGGGCGAGGTCAACCTCAAGCGCCTGTGCATCGTCGACGAGATCGCCGACCGCGTCATCGACGGCCGCCTCGACCTCACCGAAGGGCATCGCCAGCTGCGCCAGATCGGCCGCCAGCCCGCGTCGCGGCTTTCGCGCACGACGATGGTCGGCGCCTATGGCGTGGCCTCGGCCACGGTCGCGACGATCCTGCTGACCGACTGGGCCGGTGTCGCGACGGCCGGCGCGATCGGCGTGCTGACCGGCCTCATCGCGCTGTCGGCCGAGAAGCGCCCGAACATCGCGGCCGCGTTCGAGGCGATCTGCGCGCTCGTCGCCACGCTCGTCGCGACACTCGTGGCGGTCTACCTCGTGCCGATCCAGGTGCGCTCGGTGGTCATGGCCAGCCTCATCGTGCTGCTGCCCGGCATGGCGCTCACGACGGCCGTGCGCGAACTGTCGAGCCAGCACCTGATCTCGGGCACCGCGCGCATGGCCGGCGCGATCGCGGCGCTGCTCAAGCTCGCGTTCGGCACGGTCGCGGCGACGCAGCTGTGCACGCTGGTCGGGCTGGTGCCGCCGAGCACCGTCACCGTGCCGGTGCCGCCGTGGAGCGAATGGCTCGCGGTGCCGATCGCGGCGGTGTCGTTCGCGGTGATCTTCCGCAGTCCGCTGCGCCATTACGGCACGGTGATCTGCGCAGTGGTGCTCGGCTACCTGTGCACGCGCATCGGCGGTGTCTACGTGACCGCGGGCTTCGGCGTGTTCCTCGGCGGGCTCGTGCTCGGCGCCACGAGCAACGTGTTCGCGCGTGCCTTCAGCAGGCCCGGCGCGCTGATCCGCGAGCCCGGCATCATCCTGCTGGTGCCCGGAAGCGTCGGCTTCCGCAGCCTGAGTTTCGTGTTCGAGCGCGACGTGATGCTCGGTCTGGACACAGGCATCACGCTGGTCACGCTGCTGACCGCGCTGGTCGGCGGCCTGCTGTTCGGCGACCTGCTGGTGCCGCCGCGTCGCAAGCTCTGAGGCGAGCGCGCGAAGCGCCCGCCTCGCGTCGCATCAGTCCAGCGCGTAGCCGAACTGCTGGCGGAACTGGTCGGCGAACTCTTCGTAGTCGAAGCGCTGGTTCTGCGTGCCCGGGTGCTCGACCTTGAGCGCGCCCATGAGGTTGCCGATGCGGCCGATCGTGAGCCAGTCGTAGCCCTTGGTGATGCCGAAGATCAGGCCGGCGCGGAACGCGTCGCCGCAGCCGGTCGGGTCGGTCACGCGGCGCTCGTGCGCGGGCGGGATGTCGAGCGTCTTGCCCTCGGCGTGGATCTTCGCGCCCTTCGGGCCGCAGGTCGTGATGTAGGCCTTCACGCGCCCGGCGATCTCGGCCTCGCTCCAGCCCGTGCGTTCCTGCAGCAGGTTCGACTCGTAGTCGTTGACGGTGACGTAGTCGGCCTTGTCGATGAACGCGCGCAGCTCTTCGCCGTTGAACAGCGGCATCGCCTGGCCCGGATCGAAGATGAAGGGGATTCCGCCTTCGACGAACTCCGCGGCGTTCTGCAACATGCCTTCGCGGCCGTCGGGGCTGACGATGCCGAACGTCACGCCTTTCACGTCGCGCACGTGGTTCTCGTACGAACGCATCATCGCGCCCGGGTGGAACGCGGTGATCTGGTTGTTGTCGTGATCGGTCGTGATGAAGGCCTGCGGCGTGAACAGATCCGCGAGTTCCTTGATGTGGTCCAGGCGGATGCCGCATTCCTCGAAGTGCTCGCGGTACGGCGCGAAATCCTGGCCGACGGTCGCCATCGGGATCGGGTCGCCGCCGAGCAGCTTGAGGTTGTAGGCGATGTTGCCGGCGCAGCCGCCGAACTCGCGGCGCATGCGCGGCACGAGGAACGACACGTTCAGGATGTGCACCTTGTCGGGCAGGATGTGGTTCTTGAACTGGTCCGGGAAGACCATGATGGTGTCGTAGGCGAGCGAACCGCAGATCAGAGCCGACATCGTTGCTGGAGCCCCTGGCAAGGTGAGGAAGACGGGCGCGGACACGCGATCGCCGCGGGGGCGGATCGGGGCTGTCGACGCGCAAACCGCGCGATCTTGCCCGAGTTCGCCCGGTGGCGCACCCCGCGATCGCCCCATGGACCCTCCGCCGGGGCGCCCGAGAGCTGTCAACCTACTTCGCAAGATGCTCCGAAAGCCGCGCCACGAAAGGGTTTCTTAACACCTTTTCGGCTTGCGGGGGCGGTTCGGCGTCTCTACACTCTTGCGCCTTCGCGGACGTCCTCCAGTGGTCGGAAAAGTGCGCAGGTGCGGGATCGGGATCCCGCAACGCACTTCCACGGGAGCAGGCGTCGCGGCCTGCCTTTTCCGCCAGGCCGGTAGCGGTTCGCGACGCGCCTTCAACGGCGCCGGCGCGCCCCGGACCGGCCTCGACCCTCCTTCCAGCTCGGCATCCCCATGTTCAAAGGCTTGCGCGGTCTCTTCTCCAACGACCTGTCGATCGACCTCGGCACGGCGAACACCCTCATCTACGTGCGTGGCCAGGGCATCGTGCTCAACGAGCCCTCGGTCGTCGCGATCCGCCAGGAACGCGGCGCGGGCGGCCCGCGCAGCGTCGCCGCGGTCGGCACCGACGCGAAGAAGATGCTCGGCCGCACGCCGGGCAACATCGTCACGGTGCGCCCGCTCAAGGACGGCGTGATCGCGGACTTCTCGATGACCGAGGAGATGCTCAAGCAGTTCATCCGCAAGGTGCACCGCTCGCGCATGTTCCGCCCGAGCCCGCGCGTGCTGGTCTGCGTGCCCTGCGGTTCGACCCAGGTCGAGCGCCGCGCGATCAAGGAATCGGCCGAAAGCGCCGGCGCGCGCGATGTGTTCATCGTCGAGGAACCGATGGCCGCCGCGATCGGCGCCGGCATCCCGGTCGGCGAGGCGCGCGGCTCGATGGTGCTCGACATCGGCGGCGGCACCTCCGAGGTCGCGGTGATCTCGCTCAACGGCATCGTCTACTCGCAGTCGGTGCGCATCGGCGGCGACCGCTTCGACGAGGCCATCATCAACTACGTGCGCCGCAACCACGGCACGCTGATCGGCGAGGCCACGGCCGAGCGCATCAAGATCGAGGTCGGCTGCGCGTTCCCGCAGTCGGAAGTGCGCGAGATCGAGGTCTCGGGCCGCAACCTCGCCGAGGGTGTGCCGCGCATGTTCACGGTCAACTCCAACGAGATCCTCGAGGCGCTGCACGAGCCGCTCGCCGGCATCGTCAGCGCGGTGCGCAGCGCGCTCGAGCAGACCCCGCCCGAGCTGTGCTCGGACGTCGCCGAGCGCGGCATCGTGCTGACCGGCGGTGGTGCGCTGCTGTGCGACCTGGATCGCCTGATCTCCGAGGAGACCGGCCTGCACGTGCACGTCGCCGATGATCCGCTGACCTGCGTCGCCCGCGGCGGTGGTCGCGCGCTCGACCACATCGACCAGCACGGCGGCGACTTCTTCGCACCCGAGTAAGGCCCACGTGCCTGTCGCCCGGCGTGACCGCACGCGTGCCTCCGGCACCCGTGCGGCTCGCGCGTCCGCATTCCCCGCAGTCCCGTAGCCCGGCGTCATGGCGCTCGCCCAACCCGACAAGGTCCAGCTGTTCGCCGAAGGCGGCGTCAGCACGCTGCGCCTGATCGTCTACCTGACGATCGCGATGGTGCTCATGGTCGTGGATCACCGCGGCGAGTACCTCGAGCGGCTGCGCGCGATGGCAAGCCGCGTCATCGAGCCGGTGTACCGCGTCGCCGCGTTGCCGGCCGATGCCGCGCGTGCCGGCCGCCTCGCGATCGTCACCCAGACCCAGCTCGCCGACGAGAACCGCGCGCTGCGCGAAGCGCTGCTGCTGGCCCAGGTGCGCCTCAACCGCATGGCCACGCTGACCGCGCAGAACGAGCGCCTCAAGGAGCTGCTCGACGTGCAGGGCGATCTCGGCCTCGGCGTGCGCCTGGCGCACCTCGTCGACATCGACCTCGATCCGTTCCGTCATCGCGTCGTGCTCGCGATCGGCGGCAGCCAGGGCGTCGGCGTCGGCCAGCCCGTGCTCGATGCGCACGGCGTGATGGGCCAGATCGTCGAAGTGCTGCCGGGAACCTCGGTGGCGATGCTGCTCACCGACCCGACCCATGCGATCCCGGTCACCGTCGAGCGCACGGGCCTGCGCACGATCGCCTTCGGCACCGGCGCGATCGACCGCCTGCTGCTGCCCAACATCCCGCGTAGCGCGGACGTGAAGGCCGGCGACAAGCTGCTCACCTCGGGACTCGGCGGGCGATTCCCGGCCGGATTCCCGGTCGGCGAGGTGGTCTCGGTCGAGAACGACGAGAGCGGCCTGTTCGCGGCCGCGACGGCGCGTCCCGCGGCCGCGCTCGACCGCAGCGGCGAGGTGCTGCTGCTGCAGGACCTGCCGCAGCCGATGGGTCCGCCGGCACCCGGGCCGGCCGCTCCCGAAGGTGACGCGGCGCCGCCGCCGCCGGCGGGAGCCGTTCCCGCAAGGGCTCCCGTGGCGCCCGTCGCGAAGCCGCCCGCACCGGAGCCCACGCCATGAACCGCCATCGCGTCCAGGCCTGGCTGTTCTTCGGCAGCCTCGCGCTCGCGATCCTGCTGCAGCTCACGCCGCTGCCGCAGCCGCTGCTGCCGTTCAAGCCGTTCTGGCTGGCCCTCGTGCTCGTCTACTGGGCGATCGAGGTGCCCGACCGCATCGGCCTCGGCTTCGCGTTCCTGCTCGGCCTGTTCGGTGACCTGCTGACCGGCCAGCTGCTCGGCGAGCAGGCCCTGCGCCTCGTCGTGCTCGCCTTCATCGTGCTGCGCTTCCGTTCGCGTCTGCGCTTCTTCCCGATGTGGCAGCAGGCGCTCGCGGTGTTCGCGCTGCTGCTCAACGATCGCGTCGTCGTGCTCATGATCCGCGGCTTCTCGGGTGATCCGATCCCGCCGCCGGTGTTCTGGGCCGGGCCGTTCGTCGGCATGTTCGCGTGGCCGTTCGTGTTCCTGCTGCTCGACGATCTCCGCGCCCGCCTGCGCGCGAAGGACGCATGAGGCTGCGCCCGCTCAAGGACGCGCGGCAGGAGGCCTCGCTGTTCCTGTACCGCGCCGTGGCGGGCTTCCTGATCATCCTCGTCGCGCTCGGCGTGCTCGGTGCGCGCTTCTGGTGGCTGCAGGTCGTGCAGCACGACGAGTTCCAGGCCCGCTCCGACGCCAACCGCATCCTCACGCGTCCGCTGGCGCCGTCGCGTGGCCTCATCTACGACCGCAACGGCGTGCTGCTCGCCGAGAACGTCGCCGCGTTCCGTCTCGAGGTCGTGCCCGAGCAGGTCGCCGACATGGAGGCGCTGCTGGCCGACCTGCGCGACACCATCGGCCTCACCGAGGACGACGTCGAGCGTTTCGCCGCCCTGCGCAAGGGCAAGCGCTCGTACCAGAGCGTGCCGCTGCGCGTGAAGCTCAGCGAGGAGGAGATCGCACGCTTCGAGATCAACCGCTGGCGTTTCCGCGGCGTCGATGTCGTGCCTTACCTCACGCGCTTCTACCCGCGCGGCGTCGAGTTCGGCCATCTCGTCGGCTATGTCGGCCGCATCGATGCGAACGACCTCTCGCGCCTGGACGCCGCGCGCTACGCGGGTACCAGCCACGCCGGCAAGACCGGCATCGAACGCGCCTACGAGGACGTGCTGCACGGCGAGCCCGGCTACGAGCTCGTCGAGGTCAATGCCGACCGCCGCCCGCTGCGCGTGCTCGAGCGTGTCGCACCGGTGCCGGGCAAGAACATCTACCTCACCATCGACACGCGCGTGCAGGACGCCGCGATGGAGGCCTTCGCGGGACGCCCCGGTGCCTCGGTCGCGATCGACCCGCGCAACGGCGAAGTGCTCGCGATGGTCAGCGTGCCGAGCTTCGATCCCAACCTGTTCGTCAACGGCATCAGCCGCGGCGACTACAAGGCACTGCTCGATTCGCCGGGCAAGCCGCTGCTCGACCGCGCGTTGCGCGGCACGTACATGCCGGGCTCGACGATCAAGCCGTTCATGGCCGCGGCCGGACTCGAGCTCGGCCTGCGTCGGCCGGGCGACGTGGTCTACTCGAGTGGCGAATTCTTCATCCCGGGCCAGAAGCGCGGCTACCGTGACATCCGCGCCGGCGGCCATGGCCGCGTCGATCTCGTCGAATCGATCGCGCAGTCGGTCAACACGTACTACTACGCGCTCGCGCTGGAGATGGGCATCGATCGGCTCACCGAGTCGCTCGGCCGCTTCGGTTTCGGCAAGCCGACCGGCATCGACCTGATCGGCGAGAGCAGCGGCGTGCTGCCTTCGCGCGACTGGAAGCGCGGTCGTTTCAACCAGGCCTGGTACCCGGGCGAGACCGTCATCGCCGGCATCGGCCAGGGCTACTGGGTGGTCACCCCGCTGCAGCTCGCCAGCGGCGTCGCCACGCTCGCCGCACGCGGCATCCCGCAGCGCCCGCACCTGCTCTACGCGACCCAGGCCGGCGTCGCCGATCCGCTGCAGAAACGGCCGCCCGATCCGCCGCGCGCCTCGCTGTTCCGCAATCCGTCGACGTGGAGCGCCGTGCACGACGGCATGGTCGCGGTGGTCAACGGCCCGACCGGCACGGCGCGCACGCTCGGTGAAGGCTTCCCGTATCCGATCGCGGGCAAGACCGGCACCGCCGAGCGCTACTCGCGCACGACCGAGGCCTGGCAGCACATCTCGCAGGTCGCCGCCGAACGCCACCAGGTGCTGTTCGAGTGCTACACGCCGGCCGACGATGCGCGCATCGCGATCATCGTCGCGCTCGAGGCCGGCCGCGCCGGTGGCCGCGACGCCGCACCGATCGCGCGCCGCATGCTCGATGCCTGGCTGCTCGGCGAGACGCCGCCTCCGGCGTCGCCCGTTCCTGCGCCCGCGGCCGAGGCTATACCGTGACGCCGGTGTGGATCCTGCGCCTGCAGCACCGCGCGATGCTCGCGCTGCGCCGGCCACGCTTCGACCTGCCGCTGCTCGGCGGCCTCGTGCTGCTCGCGCTGGTCGGCCTCGTCACCCAGTACAGCGCGAGCGACCTCAACGCGACGCAGGCGTGGAACCAGACCTTCCGCCTGCTGCTCGGCGCGACGCTGCTGGTGATGGTCTCGCGCATCCCGCCGGGCACGCTGCGCAACTGGACACCGTGGCTGTTCGCGGGCAGCGTCGGCCTGCTCGTGCTCGTCGCACTGCTCGGCGAGGGGCGCGGCGCGCACCGCTGGCTCGACCTGCGCTTCGTGCGCTTCCAGCCCTCGGAACTGGTCAAGCTGACGATGCCGATGATGGTCGCGTGGTATCTGCACCAGCGCCCGTTGCCACCGAGCTGGACGACGCTCGGCGTCGTCGCCGTCATGATCGCGGTGCCCGCCGGCCTCGTTGCCGAGCAGCCCGATCTCGGCACCGCGCTGCTGATCATGGCCGCCGGCCTGTTCACGGTGTTCCTCGCCGGCCTGTCGTGGTGGCGCATCGGCCTCATCGTCGGCAGCGTCGCCGGCGCGGCACCGATCGCCTGGCACTTCCTGCACGAGTACCAGCGCAACCGCGTGCGCATGCTGCTCGATCCCGACTCGGATCCGCTCGGCCTCGGCTGGCACATCATCCAGTCGAAGATCGCGGTCGGTTCAGGCGGGCTGTGGGGCAAGGGCTGGCATGCCGGCACGCAGTCGCGCCTCGAGTTCCTGCCCGAGCACACCACCGACTTCATCCTGTCCGTGTACGCGGAGGAGTGGGGGCTCGTCGGCGTGCTGCTGCTGCTCGCGCTGTACGCGTTCATCATCGGACGCAGCCTGTGGATCGCGGCGAATGCGCGCGACACCTACTCGCGACTGCTCGCCGGCGCGCTCGCAATGTCGTTCTTCGTCTACGTGCTCGTCAACGGCGGCATGATCGCGGGCATCCTGCCCGTGGTCGGCGTGCCGTTGCCGCTCATGAGCTACGGCGGCACCTCGGCGGTGTCGATCCTCGCGAGTTTCGGCGTGCTCATGTCGATCCACGCGCATCGCCGACGGGTGGCGGGGTGACGGGGGCACAGGTACATTACGAGGGTTTTTACGCGTGGAAAGCATCAACGTGAAGCCAGCAACCGCGTCGCTCTTCGGCATCGTCCTCGCCTGCGCCGGCCTCGTCGGCGGCTGCGCCGGGGCAGCGGTCGAACCGCCTGCCGCGGCGCCGGCTCCGTCTACGACGCCGGCCACGCCTGTCGCACCGGAAACGCCCGCGACGCCGGCACCGGCCGCGGCTCCGGCCGCGAAGCCCGCGCCGAAGGTGCCGGTGACCGCGCTGCCGCCGCGCGACACGCCCGACAACGTCGAGGATTTCGCGCGCGCCGTAGCCGCCGAGGGCGGCCTCGACGAAGCCGAAGTGCTCGCCACGCTGCGCAGCGCCAAGGTGCAGCAGGGCATCCTCGATGCGATCTCGCGCCCGGCCGAGGCCAAGCCGTGGAAGGATTACCGGCCGATCTTCCTGACCGACAAGCGCATCGCCGACGGCGCCGCGTTCTACCGCGCCAACCGCGAGATCATCGAGAAGGCCGCCGCCGATTACCGCGTCGCACCCGAGATCATCGTCGCGATCATCGGCGTGGAGACGAGCTACGGCCGCAACACCGGCAAGTACCGCGTGCTCGACGCCCTCGTCACGCTCGGCTTCCACTACCCGCCGCGTGCGAAGTTCTTCCGTGGCGAGCTGCGCCAGCTGTTCCTGCTGCGCGACAAGCACCTCGCGTTCCCGATCGACGAGCTCACCGGCTCGTACGCGGGCGCGATGGGCTGGGGCCAGTTCATCCCGACCAGCGTCGCCCACTACGCGGTCGACTACGACGGCGACGGCCGCATCGACCTGTGGAATTCGCTGCCCGACATCGTCGGCAGCGTGGCCAACTACTTCGCCCAGCACGGCTGGATCGAAGGCGCGCCCGTGGCGACGCGCACGTTCCCGACCGAGGGCGCCGAGCCGCCCGTGCTCAGCGGCATGGAACCCGTGCACACGGTCGGTGCGCTGCGCGCGCGCGGCTACGTGCCGGTCGACACGCTCGACGACGCGGCCGACGCGACCCTGCTCACGCTCGAAGGCATCGCCGGTCCCGAGCAGTGGATCACGCTGCGCAACTTCTACGTGATCTCGCGCTACAACCGCAGCCCGCTGTACTCGATGGCGGTCTACCAGCTGTCGCAGCAGATCGCCGCCGAAGCGGCCAAGCCCGCCCCGTGACACGCCTGCGCCTCGCTGCGATCGTCCTCGTCGCACTCGCGGTGTCGGCCTGTGCCTCGCGCAAGCCGAAGCCCGCGCCGCCGGCCCCGCGCGCGCCGGTCACGCAGCCGGCGGCCAAGCCGCCGCACGAGACCAGCCTGCCGCAGTCGCAGCGCTACCGCCACGCAAAGGACCACGAGCCGACCGGCCCCGCGGTCGACATCTCCACGCTGGTCGAGCCGACGCCGAAAGCCGAGCCGCGCGCGCGCTACGGCAACAAGTCGCCGTACTCGGTGCTCGGTCGCACCTATACGGTGATGCCCGAAGCCGCCGGTTACGTGGAAACCGGCATCTCGTCGTGGTACGGCAACAAGTTCCACGGCTACATGACCTCGAGCCTCGAGCCGTACGACATGTACCAGTTCAGCGCCGCGCACAAGTCGCTGCCGCTGCCGAGCTGGGTGCGCGTGACCAACCTCGACAACGGCAAGAGCGTGGTCGTGCGCGTCAACGATCGCGGCCCGTTCCACGAGAACCGCATCATCGACCTGTCCTACGCGGCGGCCGCGCGCATCGGCATCTGGCCGAAGGGCACCGGCCTCGTCGAGGTGCGCGCGATCGATCCCGAGCATCCGGCCGCGCCGCCGCCGGTCGTCGCCGCGCCCGTGCGGCCCGGCCACGCACGCATCTACCTGCAGCTCGGCGCGTTCGGCGAACGCGCCAACGCCGAGCGTGCCGTCGCCCAGGTGCGTCGCGCCGGCCTCGGCGAGGCCGCGATCCAGACCACGAGCTTCGACGGCCGCACGCTGCACCGCGTGCGCCTCGGTCCGCTCGCCAACGCGGAAGCCGCCGACGCGCTCACCGCACGCATCGAAACCCTGGGCCTCGGCGCACCGCGCGTGGCAGTCGAGGAATGATCGGGCCACAATCGGCCCGCTGAAGCGCCCCCCAGCGCCACAACCCGCAAGGAAACTGTTCCACGATGAAGCTGTTGCCCACCACCGTCGCGCTCGCCGCCCTGCTCGCCACCACGACCGGGTTCGTGCAGGCCCAGACCCCGCAACCCGCGCCGCGTCCGGTGACGCCGGCCGCCGCGCCCGCGCCGACGCCGCCGCCGCCGAGCCTCGCGGCGACCGCGTGGGTGCTCATGGACTACGCGACCGGGCAGATCCTCGTCGAAGGCAATCTCGACCAGCGCGTCGATCCGGCCTCGATCACCAAGATCATGACCTCGTACGTGGTTTCGGCCGAGCTCGAGCACGGCAAGATCAAGCGCGAGGACATGGTCACGATCACCGAGAACGCGTGGCGTTCCGGTGGCGCGGGCACGGACGGCTCGACGAGCTTCCTCGCCCTCAACAGCCAGGTGCCGCTCAAGGACCTGCTGTACGGCATGATCATCCAGTCCGGCAACGACGCCGCGATCGCGCTGGCCGAGCACACCGCGGGTTCCGAGCCGCTGTTCGCCGACCTCATGAACCAGCACGCGCAACGCCTCGGCATGACCGGCACGCACTACGTGGACGCGAGCGGCCTGCCGAACCCCGACCACTACACGACCGCACGCGATGTCGCGATCCTGTCGCGTGCGCTGATCCGTGACTTCCCCGAGGACTACGCGATCTACAAGGTCAAGGAGTTCGAGTGGAACGGCATCAAGCAGCACAACCGCAACACGCTGCTGTGGCGTGACTCGACCGTCGACGGCATTAAGACCGGCCACACCAAGGCCGCAGGCTTCTGCCTCGCCACCTCGGCCGTGCGCGGCGACCAGCGCCTCATCGCGGTCGTGATGGGCGCCGCCAGCGAGAAGGCGCGCGCCGACGCGAACCAGGAACTGCTCAACTACGGCTTCCGCTTCTTCGAGACCCACAAGCTCTACGAGACGGCCAAGCCGCTGGCCACGCCGGAACTCTGGAAAGGCGAGGGCGACACGGTGCGCCTCGGTGTCGCCGAGGACGTCGTCGCGACCGTGCCGCGTGGCCGCTATGCGGACCTCAAGGCCAGCATGAACCTGCCGTCGCGCCTCATCGCGCCGCTGGAGAAGGGCCAGCAGGTCGGCAGCCTCAAGGTCGAACTCGAAGGCCGCACGATCATCGAGCGCCCGATCGTCGTACTCGACGATGCTCCCGAAGGCGGCTTCTTCACGCGCCTCTCGCACGGCGTGATGCTGTGGTTCAAGGGCACCGACGGCGACAGCACGACCGTCCCGGCCGCGAGCGGCTCGTGATGCGCGACCTCGACGACATCACCCCGCAAAGCCCGGATCAGGGTTTTCAGTTCCCGGGCGTGTTCGAGATCACCGCGATGGGCCGCGCCGACGGCCCGATCGTCGAACGCGTGCCCGCGATCATCGCCCAGCACGGCATGAGCGTGATCGAAGGCAGCCTGCGCACGCGCCCCTCGCGCGAAGGCAACTACGTCTCGGTGACCGTGTCGTTCACGTGTCCCGATCGTGAGCACTACGACGCCGCGCACGAGTCGTTGCGCGCGGATCCTTCTGTGAAGTGGACGTTGTGATCGGTTGAGCGTGGTGTGCGGCCGTGCCGCACGTTCGGGGGCTCCTCGGGGCCCCGGCGCGACGACGTGGGCCCCTCCTGCTACTCGTCCACCTCGAAGTCGTCGGTCGGCAGTCGGATCTCGCGACTTGGGGTCCAGTCCGCGGGCGGCTCGGTCTTGCCGAGTCGTGTCGCCGCGCGACGTGCGGTTTCGACTTCACTGTCCGTCTCGAGAAGATCGCGAACAAGGTCCTGCTGGCGTTCTTCTTCGATGTTTTCCGTCACGAGCTCCGACCACCAGCTCAGGCTGCGCAGTCGGGTCCGATCCCGTTCGTCGAGTTCCCCGAGCGAGACGAGAACGCTGCCGCCCATCAACGCACTGATGAGCATGTTGCCTTCGTGCAGGAGGCGTCGCGCCACCGCGGTGCAATTCGCACGGCGCTCGCTCGAAGGCGGCGCGACTCGTGCGCTGCACGCGTTTCCGAGCTGCGCCGTGTCGAAGGCGAACAGGCTTGCCATGGCCATGGCGCTCGCGTAAGCAATGGTTTCGGGCTCGCCGTACTGCGGATAGCCGAGATCGCTCCAGACTTCCTTCAGTCCGGCCGGCGGCGGGTGGCGGCCGACGACATCGAGCATGGCACGCAGCAGCGAGGTCATCGGCTGCTGGTGTCGCGTAGCGGATGCGGCCCGCGCCAAGGTGTCGTCCGTGGCGTCCCGACCCGATGCGGCAGGGGCGATCGAGGGTAGCCACACCGCGAGATTTCCGGGGTCGAGCCGCTGCAGGTTCGCAACGGCCATGTCCCGCGATGCCGGATCGCGGGTCGCGATCCATTGCACCAGGACCGAATCCGGATGCGCGGCGGGCATGTCGCGAATGGGGGCGCCGCTCGAGTCCGGGAGCTGTTGTGCGTCCTCGTTGCCGTTGGGCTCCACGCCCAGGGCCTGTCCCACGAGCCATCCCACGGCGCGCTTTTCGGGATCCGCGTCCTCGAGAAGGGCGGCGATCAGCTCCGTGGAGTAGGCCATGGAAGCTGCCGTGGCGGCATCGTGATCGTCGGTGTCTTCGTCTTCGTCACGCGGTACGACCCAGTCCGCCGGGACCTGCACCGGCTTGCCTGCACGCGCAATCCTCCGCTCGAGGACCTCGACGTGGCTCGCCGCGTGCTTCCAGTCTTCCATCGTCGTACGCGTTGCCGTGACGTCGTGGATGTCCACGTACGCCGACGCGGGATCGTGCCTGGCCAGCCATGCGTACTGATGCGCGAGTGCGAGAACGTCCGGGTTGCGATCGCCGATCGCCTCGAGCATGTCGAGGCCGAGCCTGCGCAGTTCGAGGCTGTTTCCTTTCGATGCGAGCAGGCGTCCACCCTCGGCGCACCAGCCGAGTCGCCGCCAGGTGCGCTCCCCGCCGTCGGTGCCGCATGCGCCTGCCACCTTCGCCGCGGCAGGCGACGTCACGGAAGCCAGCTTCGCCGACGCCAGCGTGAACGAAGCGATGTCCGAAGGCACGTCCCGCAGCCACGGCATGTACGACGTACCTGCGTGGCCGGCGTCGAACGCCTGCCGCCATTCCGTGAACGCCTCCATCGCGTGGTCGTCCGCACGCGATGCCGACGCGAGCCGCGACAATGCGTCGTCGACGCCGTCTTCGTCACCGATCGCGGACGCGAGGGCGATCGCGAACGTCCACGTGACGCCGTTGTCGGGTTCGAGGCGGATCAGGTTCGCAACCTCGGCTTCGGGCCACGTCGTCGGACCGCAGCTGCTGCTCGTGAACGAACCGCTCTGGGCTGCGTACCACTGCACGAACGCATCGTCCGGCGCGAGGTTGACGGCACGCGCCACCACTTCGCCGAGCTTGGGCCTCAATGCGGCAGCGGACGCGTTCTCCGGAAGGTATTCGTCCGCAACGAGGACCTGCTGACGCGGCGACGGATCCGCGCGCAGGCTGTCGAATAGGTCGATCTGGCGTTGCTTGAAGCCATCGGCGTCATCGGCGGCGTCCACGTACTCGACGATCGTGGCGCGCGCGGAGCCCGAAATCACCCCAGAGGCCAACAGCACTGCGGCGATCCCGCACGCGAGTAGATGACTCTTCATCACCGCATCCCCTGCGAATCCTTGAAGAATCCACAGTCTAGCAGCGCGGTGCGACCGGTCGGCAAAGGGTAGGGGCTGCGTGCCTCACGTGCTGTGGATGTCGCTGCTGCGTGACGTGCAACCGGAATGCGTCCTTACAAGGACTTGCCCCATTCGTCGGGAACCTGCAGCGGCTTCTCGCGGCTCGCCAGGTCGCGCTCGATGATCGCGACATGACTTTCGGCGCCGGTCCACAGTTCGAGCAGCACGCGCATCGCCTCGACATGGTGATCGTGGCGATCCGGTGGCTGGTCGTGCGCCGCGAGCCATGCGTACTGTCGCCGCAGTCGTCGCGTCGACTCGCCGTCCTCATGGCTTGCCTCGAGCATCGACAGTCCCAGCTTGCGCAGCTCGAGACTGTTCCCCCTTCCGGCGAGCGTGCGACCCGCATCCACGCACCAGTTCAGCCGGTGCAACTCCTGCATTGGATCGGTGGTGTCCGTGCGGCACGCCTTGGCCACGGATTCCGCATGCCACGAGGGATCCTTCGTCGTTTTCCGTGCGGCGAATGCGAACGCGGCGATCTCGGGCGGGGGATCTTCGTCCATCCAGACGACATGTGAGGCGTCCGCGTATCCGGACGCGAAAGCCTCTCCCCATTCGACGAAGGCTTCCATGAGATGGTCGTCTGCGCGCGTGGCCGATGCCATGCGCGAAAGCGCATGATCGACGCCGTCCATGTCCCCCTTGCCCAAGGCGAGTGTCACGGCGAACGCCCAACCCACCGCGTTGTCGGGTTCCAGCCGGGTGAGGTTGGCGATCGCGGATTCGGGGCCGCGGCAGGTCCGGCAATACGATCCGTAGTACGCCGCATACCACTGCACGAATGCGTCGTCGATCGCGAGATCGACGGTGCTCGAAACGATGTGCTCCCGTTTCGGACGTGATGCCGCGACCTCGCTGGGCACATGCTGGCTCGCCACGAGGACGCGCTGTCGCGGAGAGGTGTCCCGTACCAGGCCGTCGTAGAGCGACAGGTTGAGTCGCCAGTAGCCCGGTGGCGTATAGGTCGACGACATCGCCGGACCCGCCGGCCATGCGAGCGTCATCGCCGCGAAGGTGATCATGACGCCGAACCGTCCCATCGTCGCCTCCTGCGCCCCTGCAACCGGTTCGCGAGTCTAGCAACGCCCGCCGCGGGTGCGATGGTGCTCCGGGCGCTTGCGAACGGCCCCGAAAGCCCCATCATCGGCACGATGAAGAATCCCCTGCTCGTGCGCCGCCTCGGCCGGCAGCCCTATGCGCGGACGCGCGAGGCGATGAGTGCGTTCACCGACGCGCGTGGCCCCGACACGCCCGACGAGCTGTGGATCCTCGATCACGATCCCGTGTTCACGCTCGGCCAGGCAGGCAAGCCCGAGCACGTGCTCGCGCCGGGCGACATCCCTGTCGTGCGTACCGAGCGTGGCGGTCAGGTGACCTACCACGGCCCCGGGCAGATCGTCGGCTACCCGCTGCTCGACCTGCGTCGTCTCGGCATCGGCGTGCGCGAGCTCGTCGACCGCATCGAACAGGCGCTCATCGACACGCTCGAGCACTGGAACATCGTCGCGGTGCGCCGCGAGGGCGCGCCGGGTGTCTACGTGGCCGGCGCCAAGGTCGCCGCGCTCGGCCTGCGCGTGCGCCGCGGCTGCACGTTCCACGGCCTCGCGTTCAACGTCGACATGGACCTCGAGCCGTTCCACCGCATCAACCCCTGCGGCTACGCGGGCCTGCAGGTGACCCAGGTGCTAGACTTGGGAGGTCCGGGTTCGGTCGCGGCGGTCGAGGATGTCCTGATCGCCGAGCTGGCCCGCCAGTTCGGCCTCGAGGCGCGCGCCGCGCCGCCCGAGTTGCCCGTTTCCGATACCGCCGCGGATCCCGCACACGCCGCATGAACGCTCCGACCAAGACGATCCCGCTCACCGTCGTCGCCGGCGACAAGCAGCTCGGCGAGGACAAGATCGCGCGCAACCGCGCCGGTTTCACCGAGGCGCCCGCGCTGCGCAAGCCGTCGTGGATCCGCGTGCGCATCCCGCCCGGCAACGCGGTCGCGAACCTCAAGTCGAAGCTGCGCGAGAACCGCCTCGTCACGGTGTGCGAAGAGGCGTCGTGCCCGAACATCCACGAGTGCTTCAGCAAGGGCACCGCGACGTTCATGGTGCTCGGCGAGGTCTGCACGCGGCGCTGCTCGTTCTGCGACGTCGCCCACGGCCGTCCGAACGCGCCCGATCCGCTCGAGCCGGCCAAGCTCGCCGGCACGATCCGCGACATGCGTCTTCGCTATGTGGTCATCACCTCGGTCGACCGCGACGACCTGCGCGACGGTGGCGCGAGCCATTTCGCGGCCTGCATCCGCGCGGTGCGCTTCGAGAATCCGGACATCCGCATCGAGATCCTGACGCCGGACTTCCGCGGCAAGGGCCGCATGGACCGTGCGCTCGAAGCGCTCGCGGAATACCCGCCCGACGTGTTCAACCACAACATCGAGACGGTGCCGGACCTGTATCCGACCGTGCGTCCCGGCGCCGACTACACGTGGTCGCTCGAGCTGCTGCGCCGCTTCAAGCAGCAGCACCCCGGCATCCCGACCAAGTCCGGCATCATGCTCGGCCTCGGTGAGACGCTCGAGCAGGTCCACCAGACCCTGCGCGACCTGCGTGCGCACGATGTCGACATGGTCACGATCGGCCAGTACCTGCAGCCGACCGCGCACCATCACCCCGTGCTGCGCTACTGGACGCCCGACGAATTCACCGCGCTTGCCGCGTTCGGCGAGGCGCTCGGCTTCGACCACGTGGCCTCGGGCCCGATGGTGCGCTCGTCCTACCACGCGGACGAAATGGCCCACGCCGCAGGCTACGTCGCAGCCTGATCGTCCGGCGACTTGCACGGCGCGAACTCCGCCCGCAGATCGAGGTCCGAGACGAGCCTTTCCGCATGTTCCGCGGGCAGGTTCGGTTCCCGTTGGGCAACCCTCCCGCAGGATCCGTGGCCACGGTGGCGAAAGCGCCGACCGGGTCGTGGTTTCCCGCGCCGGAGCCCGTCCGGGGCCGTGTAGTATGGTCGGCGAGCGCGCCGTGACAGCAAAGCGCGCCGCTTGACGTCTGTCGCAATGGCTGGCTGCGGATCGTTCCGCGCCGCCCCGTCTGGAGAGCTCCATGCGTCGCATCGCCCTCACCACCGCCCTCGTCAGCCTGCTCGCCGGCTCGGTCGCCGCCGCGCCGACCACGTCGGACGATGCCACCTCGGTCGTCCTCAAGCCGACCGCCGACCAGACCGAGGCCGCGTTGTGGGCGACGCGCTTCCTGTCGCGCTTCCACTACAAGCCGGTCCCGCTCGACGACGCGATGTCGGTGAAGATCTTCGACGGCTACCTCGATGGCCTCGACGGTGAACACCTGTTCTTCACCCAGTCCGACATCGATTCGTTCTCGAGCGCACGCACCAAGCTCGACGACGCGATCTTCGAGCGCGATCTCTCCGCGCCGTTCGCGATCTTCAACCTTTACCAGCAGCGTGTCGGCGAGCGCCTCGCCTACTCGCGCGAACTGCTCGCCAAGCCGTTCGATTTCACGGTCGACGAGAAGTACGACTACGACCGCTCCAAGGCCGCGTGGCCCAAGGACAAGGCCGAGCTCGACGACCTGTGGCGCAAGCGCGTCAAGAACGACTGGCTGCGCCTCAAGCTCGCCAACAAGGCCGACAAGGACATCCGCGACACGCTCGACAAGCGCTACTCGAACTACCTCGGCCGCATCCGCCAGCTCAATGGCGAGGACGTGTTCCAGACGTTCATGAACGCGTACGCGACCGCGATCGAGCCGCACACCAACTACCTCGGCCCGCGCGCCTCGGCCAACTTCGACATCGCGATGAAGCTCTCGCTCGAGGGCATCGGTGCGGTGCTGCAGCGCCAGGAGGAGTACACGGCGATCCGCGAGATCATCCCGGGCGGCCCCGCCGCGATCTCGGGCAAGCTCAAGGCCGGCGATCGTGTCGTCGGCGTCGGCCAGGGCGATTCGGGTCCGATGACCGACGTGATCGGCTGGCGCCTCGACGACGTCGTCGAGAAGATCCGCGGCCAGAAGGGCACCGTCGTGCGCATCGAGATCCTGCCGGAAGAGGCGGGCCCGGACGGCAAGCACGAGATCCTCACGCTGACCCGCAACAAGGTCAACGTCGAGGAGTCGGCCGCGAAGAAATCGATCATCGAGGTCAAGAACGGCGACGCGACGCGCAAGGTCGGCGTCATCACGCTGCCCACCTTCTACCAGGATTTCGAGGCGCGCCGCCGCGGCGACGCGAACTACCGCAGCGCCACGCGCGACGTCGAGCGCCTGATCGGCGAGCTGCGCTCCGAGGGCGCCGAGGCGCTGCTGGTCGACCTGCGCAACAACGGCGGCGGCTCGCTCGACGAGGCCACCGACCTCACGGGTCTCTTCATCGACAAGGGCCCGGTCGTGCAGATCCGCGATGCGAGCGGTCGCGTCGAGGAGAAGGCCGACCGTCGCGCCGGCACCTCGTGGGACGGCCCGCTCGCGGTGCTCGTCAACCGTGCCTCGGCGTCGGCCTCGGAGATCTTCGCCGCGGCGATCCAGGACTACGGCCGCGGCGTCGTCATGGGCGAGCCGACGTTCGGCAAGGGCACGGTGCAGAACCTGCTCAGCATGGACGACATGGCACGCAACGAGACGCCGACCTTCGGCGACCTCAAGATGACCGTGCAGCAGTTCTTCCGCATCGACGGCGGCTCCACGCAGCTGCGTGGCGTCGTCCCCGACATCGCGTTCCCGACCAGTGTGGGCAGCGCCGACTACGGCGAGTCGAGCTACGACAACGCGCTGCCGTGGACGTCGATCCCGCGCGCCGACTACAAGCGCGTCGCCGACCTGTCGCCGATGATCCCGATGCTCGCCACGCGCCACGAGACGCGCACGGGCAAGAGCACCGAGTGGAAGAACCTCGTCTCCGACATCGAGGAGGCGAAGAAGCTGCGCGAGGAGAAGTCGATCTCGCTCAACGAGAAGGTCCGCGCCAAGGAGCGCGACGACCAGGAAGCCAAGCGCAAGGCGCGCGAGACGCTCGCCGGCACGGCGGTTCCCGAGACCGATCCGGCCTCCAAGGCGCGCACCGGGGCGGAGCAGGAGGGCAAGACGCCCGCCACACCGCGTGATCCGACCGGCGCGGAAGCCCTCTCGGCGGCGTCGCCGACGGCGGCCTCGGATGCCGACAAGGCGTCTTCGGAAACCGACGACGGCCTCATGGCCGACGAGCGCAGCGTCAGCAGCGACCTCAAGCGCGAGAAGGAGCGCAAGGCACGCCCGGACGTCTACCTGACCGAGGCAGCGAACATCCTCGCCGACGAAGTCGAACTGCTGCGCACCGACACCAAGCTCGCCGCCCGCACGCAGCACCCGGACGACAAGAACGCCGCGCTCGACTGAGCGCGGTGCGTGGGCGGAGGCAGCCTATTGGCAAGGCACGTTGCGCACGCTCTTCTTCTGCCGTCATTCCGGCGGAAGCCGGAGGCGCTTCACAACAGCGCGAAGCGCTGGTCATCCCCTTGAGCGTTGGATCGGAGCGTCGACCTTGTCGACGTTGAGAAGCGGCTGAAGGCGCTGAGTTCCTTGTCGCGCCTTCCACTAGATCCGGCGTAGGTTCCTTGATGCGAAGCTTGAGGGGATCCCGGCTTCCGCCGGGATGACGTTGCTGTGATTGGAACGCTAGGCGCGCGGGTGGCGCGTCTTGCTCCGAATGCACGATGCTCCGCGCCACGATTGTCGAAGCAATCCCCAGCCATTTGTCACCGTCATTCCGGCTTGACCAGCCATTCGGCTGTTGAGAGCCGCCGGGATGACGTTGCTGTGATTGGAACGGTCGACGGGCGCGTGGAAGTGCCTTGCTCCGGACGCAGCACGATTGTCGAAGCAACCTCTGGCAATTTTTCACCGTCATTCCGGCGAAAGCCGGAATCCACTCAAGCATCCGAATGGAACGCCGACATCGACGGCACTGCCAGCGCGGCGCCTACCGTCCCGCTGTGGCGACTCGACTTTGCGTGGTGTCCGCGCGCCAGAGCGCTCGACGCAGCGCCGTCATACGGAACGGGCGGAGCGCCGTCGAAGCCTCACCCCCCGAACCGCGCCCTCAGGAATTCCAGATACGCACGCAGCCCCTGCGCCTCGCCGCCGCGCGGACGGCCGGGCTTGTCGGCGTCGTTCCACGAATAGACGTCCAGGTGCGCCCAGGCGGTGCCGTCGGGCACGAAGCGTTCGAGGAACAGCGCGGCCGTGACTGCGCCGGCGTGGCGTGACGGGCCCGCATTCGCGAGATCGGCCACGTGCGAATCGAGCATGGTCAGGTACGGACGCCACAGCGGCATGAGCCACAGCGGGTCCTGCGTCGCGTTGCCGGCGTGGATGAGCGCGTCGGCGACCTCGTCGCGGTTGACGAACAGCGCGGGCAGGTCGGGGCCGAGTGCGACGCGTGCGGCGCCGGTCAGCGTCGCGAAATCGAGGATCAGGTCCGGCGACAGCTCGCCCGCGTACGCGAGCGCGTCGCAGAGCACGAGGCGGCCTTCGGCATCGGTGTTGTCGATCTCGACGCTGTAGCCGCCGCGCGTGGCGATGACCTCGCCGGGGCGGAATGCGTCGCCCGAGATCGCGTTCTCGACGGCCGGGATCAGCAGCGTGAGGCGCACCGGCAGCTTCGCCGCGAGCACGAGCCCGGCGAGGGCGATCGCGTGTGCGGCGCCGCCCATGTCCTTCTTCATCCAGCGCATGCCGTCGGCCGGCTTGATGTCGAGGCCGCCCGTATCGAAGCACACGCCCTTGCCGACGATGACGAGGTGGGGCAGGCCCGGCGCGCCGTGCGACAGCATCGCGAGGCGCGGTGCGCGCGCCGCAGTGGCCGCACGACCGACCGCGTGAATGGTCGGGAAGCGATGCTCGAGCAGCGCGTCGCCGACCCATTCGCGGTACTCGGCATCGTGGGCGACGGCGAGCTTGCGCACTTCGGCGGCGAGCTCGGCCGGGCCCATGTCCTGGGTCGGCGTGTTGATGAGGTCGCGCACCTGGTAGGCGGCCGCGGCGAGATCCTGCACGCGTGCGGCATCGGCGGCGTCGACGACAAGCCGCGCCGGCGCGCGCGTGGCGCGGCGATAGCGCGTGAAGCGGTAGGCGCCGAGCGCCCAGCCGAGCGCGATCTGCGCACGGTCGAGCGCGAGTTCGCGCAGGTCGAGCACATAGTCGCCAGTGGGGAGTCGCTGCGGCAGCGACGCGAACGCGAACAGGCCTGCCGAGATCGCGCAGCCGGCGAGGATGCAGCGCACGCCGCCTTCGGCGTCGGGGATCGCGACGAAGCGACCGTTCTCGCCGGCGAAGTCGTTGCGCGCGCACCATTCACGCACGTGCCCGCCGAGCGCGGACACTGCGGCGTCGAACGTGGCCGTGGTCACCGCGACGAGCGTCGTCGGCGTCGTGGCGGCATCCGCCGTGATCCATGCATCCATCGGATGTCTACCTCGGGAAAAGTGGGGTCAGGCGGCGCGCGCGTGCGCGCCGATCCAGTCGGCGAGTTCGGCGAGGTCGCGCACCTCGAGATCGGGTGCGTCGTCGCCCTGCCAGGTTGCGCCGACACGGTTGATCCATGCCGTGCGCATGCCGGCCGCGCGTGCACCGGCGACATCGGTGACCGGATCGTCGCCGACATGCAGCACATGCGCGGGATCGATCGCGAGGCGTTCGCAGGCGTGCGCGAAGATCGCGCGTCCCGGCTTGGCCACGCCGACGTCGGCCGCGCACACGCTGAAGCGGAAATGCCCGTCGAGGCCGATGCGCGCGATGTCGGCGGTGCCGTTGGTGATCGCGATCAGCGGCACGTGGCCGGCCATCGCGGCGAGCGCGGGCAGCGTGTCGGCGTAGCACTCGACCTCGTTGCGCAGGCGCACGTAGACCGCGTAGGTGGTCTCGACCCAGTCCTCGCCCATGCCGAACGGCGCGAACGCGCGCCGCAGCGTCAGGCGGCGCTGCGCACCGAAGTCGTGGGCGATCTCGGGATGTGCCGCGGCGACCTCGTCACGTAGCGCCCGCAAGGCCTCGATCGGCCAGGCGCGCGCGACCTCGGGGCAGTGTTCGTGCAGCCACGCGTCGACGCTGCGCTCGACGTGCGCGAGCACCGGTTCGATCGGCCACAGCGTGTCGTCGAGGTCGAGCGAGATCGCGCGGATGTCCATGCCCCGCGCTGCCCTCAGGGGTTGTGCGTGGTCGGCTCGTCGCCCTTGGCCTTGGCGGCCTCGGCCTGGCGCACGGCCTCGCGCGCCTGCTGGGTCGATTCGGCACCCGGAGCCTCGGCGATGCGTGCCTGCAGCGTCGCGCGCGGCGCGGCGATCGCCGGGCGAGGCATCGCGGCGATGTCGGCCGGTGTCACGCTGGCGATCTGCGCATCGACGAAGGCGAGGCGCTGGGCGTCGCGCGAGGCGACGTCACCGGCTTCGACGTACGGCACGAGCTGGTGCTTGCGCATCGTCGCGAGCGCGGTCGGCGAATTGAGGTAGCGCACGAACGCCTCGATGCCGGCCATGTTCGGGCTCTGCTCGCGATGCACGACGTAGAGCGTGTTGAACAGCGGATAGGTGCCGTCGGCCACGCGCGCGGTCGACGGCGCGACGCCTTCGACGGCGAGCATCTTCACGCCCTTGTTCGCGTACACGTTCGACAGGCTCGACAGGCCGAGGCCGTTCGGATCGATCGCGATTGCTTCCTCGAGCTTGCTCGTGTTGAGGTAAAGGCGCGGCACGCCGACGCGCTGGTCGCCGCGCTTGTACAGCATGTGGCGGAAGCTGAACTCGAGGCCGTCGAGCGGTGCGGCGATCGAGTACAGGTTGATCGGCGCATCGTTGCCGCCGAGCTCCTTCCAGTTCTTGACGCGGCCGAGGTAGAGCTGGCGCAGCTGGGCGAGCGAGATCGACGTGACCGGGTTGCGCGGATGCGTGATCGGCACGATCGCGTCGAGCGCGACCGGCTGGAACACGAGCTCGCGCTCCTCGTCGCGCTTCTCGTGCATCGGGCGCGCGCTGCCGGCGATGTCGGCCTGGCCCGCGATCACTGCATCGATGCCCGAGACCGTGCTGAATGGCACCACGGTGAGCTCGCCCTTGTGCTCGGTCTCGTACGGCTTGACCAGATCGAACACGAAGCTGCGTGCGGAGATGATGTCGCCGCGCCACGCGACGCGCGTCTCGGGCACGAAGTTCTTCTTCGCCGTGGCCTTGCCGGCCGGCTTGGCAGCGGGCTTCGCAGCCGGCTTCGCCGCCGCAGGCTTCGCGGCAGGAGCCGCGGCGGGCTTGGCAGCAGGAGCAGCCGCCGGCTTCGGCGCGGCGGGCGCCTGCGCGGCAGCCGGGGAAAGCAGGGACAGCGACGACACGGCGAGGACGGCCGCGAACAGCGGGGACAGCGCGAAACGGGACAACGACATGGGCGATTCGACAGGCAGTGCGCTGGTCAGCGGGGGCGCAACTTTACCATGTGCCGCGCGGGGTTACTGAACGCGCCGGGGGTCTTTGCAGGCGTTTGCGTGGCCGTGCCGGCCTTCGTTCCGGCTCGCACCGACACCCGGATCCCCGCGCACCGTCATCCCGGCGCAGGCCGGGATCCAGCGTCTTGGAGCTTTTTGTCCGTATCGTGAGCGTGCGGTCCGAATGCGCTGCATGACCAGCGCTTCGCGATGTTGAAAGGCAACTCCGGTCAACGCGATGCGCGCCCGAACAACGCACCGTCATCCCGGCGAAAGCCGGGATCCCCTCAAGCGCCGCATTGCGCGTACAACTCCGGATGCAAGTAGAGGCTTCGATGATGTCGTGTCAGGTCCCGATATGTCGGCATGTCCATCAATGCTTGAGTGGATCCCGGCTTCCGCCGGGATGACGGCGCCCATGTTGTGGAGTCACCTGTGCTGTTCCAGCCGGTCATCTCAAAGCTTGGCCGGCGCTTGGAGTGGAAGCGTCGTCACGCGGACGCGAAGTACGCCGAAACCAGATGCCGTCATCCCGGCGGAAGCCGGAGGCGCTTCACAACAGCGCGAAGCGCTGGTCATCCCCTCAAGCGCCGCATTGCGCGTACAACTCCGGATGCAAGTAGAGGCTTCGA
>VFQP010000532.1_pt1 | contig 71157 bp, 68 predicted proteins | sample 3512351 | NCBI WGS metagenome assembly VFQP01 (sample SAMN10412372, study PRJNA504923) | tailings metagenome | isolation source: Relicate 1 Philex TSF1 revegetated site | place: Philippines: Tuba, Benguet | collected 2017-08-29
GCTCGAACCAGGGACCTACGGATTAACAGTCCGGCGCTCTACCGACTGAGCTATTGAGGAATCGGTACGTCGTTTGAAGGCGCTATATTACTGAGACCGTGCCCCTTGGTCAACCACTTTTTGCGAATTTCTTTATATTTTTCCATGTGCAGTTTAAATGGCGGATTTGCTTATTAAGCAGTAATAAAAGTCAAGAGGTTTGCAGGTGGTAGGTCGCACTTTTATTACCCGAACGGGTCAATTTTTTATTGTGCGAACGTCGTTTATAATAACGGCAACAGGGAGATTAAGTATGCGTACAGTATTGGGAAAAGTGGTCGGCTTGACCGGTGAAGCAGAAATTGTTGATCAGCATGGTCAGCACCGTTTGCTGAAAGCGGGCGATACATTGCATGAAGGCGATCAATTGGTGACTGTTGCCGGCGGGCAGGTGGATATGCAAGCTGCAAACGGCGAGGTTGTGCAATTTGCCGAGCAACAGGCGATCAAGCTTACTGGTGCGTTGTTAGCGGTGACAGATACTACGGATATCAGCGAGTATGCCGTGAACCCTGCCGTGATCCAGCATGTGCTGGCTGCCTTGCAATTGAATGATGCGATTGAGCTGACACCGCCGCTGGCTTCCTTATTGCAGGAAGAGGGAACAGCATTTGTTTCCATCGCCCATAACTCGATCACCGAGCAGGGTTTGCAGCATGTCGATGCATTGAATATCCACGATGTATTGATTTCGGCTGAAAACCAGGTGGCGCTATCTTCTACCGTGCTGCCAGTGACGCAGTTGGCGGATCTGATGACACAGACTTCCGGTGTGGATATCGGTTTGCCGGATAGTCCGTTAAAAGACTTCCTGAATGACTGATGGGCACTAGCCGGTGCTGAGCAATAAAAAAGCGCCCTAGGGCGCTTTTTTATATCTATAGCTAAGCTAAATTACACCTTGAGTGCTTGCTCAATCCGGTCCAGCGCTTCGCGCAGGTTATCCATGCTGGTTGCGAACGAGATACGGAAATAACCTTCGGCACCGAATGCCGAACCTGGCACCACGGCGACATTGTGTTCTTCCAGCAGGTATTCTGCCAGTGCCATATCAGTGGTTTCCTTGATCTTGCCAGCCTGGTGCAGGTTGCTGATCGCCTGGCGTGCATCCGGGAACGCATAGAAAGCACCGCCAGCCATCAGGCAGCTCAGGCCGGGCATGGCGTTGAAACGGTCAACCACATATTTGTGGCGCTCTTTAAAGGCCGCGACCATAGGCTTGATACAGTCCTGGGAGCCGCTCAGGGCGGCTTCTGCGGCATACTGCGAGATAGAAGCCGGGTTGCTGGTGGACTGGCTTTGCAGGATTTCCATCGCCTTGATGATATAAGCCGGGCCAGCCGCGTAACCGATACGCCAGCCGGTCATGGAATAGGCTTTGGACACGCCGTTCAGCACGATGCAGCGGTCTTTCAGGCCTGGGGCGGCATTCAGGATGTTATGGAATTTCTCGCCAGTCAGGTTGACGTGCTCATACATGTCATCGGTAGCGACCAGCACATGCGGGTGTTTCAGCAGCACTTCGCCCAATGCCTGTAATTCTTCCAGGGTGTAAACCGCACCGGTCGGGTTGGAAGGCGAGTTGAACATCACCAGTTTGGTCTTGCTGTTGATGGCTGCTTCCAGCTGGCTTGGCAGCAGTTTGAAGCCTTGCTCGATGCCACATTCCAGGATCACCGGTTTGGCTTCAGCCACCATGGCGATGTCAGCATAACTGACCCAGTAAGGCGCCGGAATCACCACTTCATCGCCGGGGTTCAACACCGCGAGGCACAGATTGAAAATGGTTTGCTTGCCGCCTACACCAACGATCACTTCATTGACTGCATAGTCAAAACCGTTCTCATTCTTGAATTTGTTGACGATGGCTTTTTTCAGGGCCGGGATGCCGCTGACGGGGGTGTACTTTGTATAACCTGCATCGATCGCTGCCTTGGCTGCGTCCTTGATATGCTGCGGTGTATCGAAATCCGGTTCACCTGCTGCCAGGCCAATGATAGGACGGCCTTCAGACTTGTATTTGGCAGCCTTGGCGGTGATCGCCAAAGTAGGGGATTCTTTGATGGATAAAACACGCGCAGACAGCACGTTGGCGGCAGGTTTGCTCAAGATGGCTTCCTTGTTGGATCGTATGTGCACAACAGGCCGCGTTCATGGCCTGCAAAAAATTGAAAAACGCAATATTTTACGCAAAATCCACGCCCGGTGGAAGGGCGGGTCAAGGTTTTTAAACAGATTTTTAGGCAGATTAAACCGGTTTCAGCCGGTTTAAATCATTGTTTCTGGCAGTCTTTTTCGCAGTTCAGGTAATTCTGGTACACCGACACCAGCAACGGGTCGATTTTCTGCAGTTCGGATTCTATGTCTTTGACGGTTTTGCTGTCACCCAGCCGCTGGGCCACTTCACCACGCCGGAACCAGGCTTCGACAAACTGGGCGTCCAGGCTCACTGCTTTCTGGTAGGCGCTGGCGGCAGCGTCAAACTGTTTCAACGATTGCTCAGCCAGGCCAAGGCTGAACCAGGCATCGGCATTGGCGGTTTCCTGCTGTGTCCATAACATGCTGATTTTTTCCAGGTTAGTCCAGTCTTTGCGTGACTCAGGCACGGCGGCGCGCATGTAATAAGGTTTCTTATCTTCATCTTCTTCCCACAACGCTTTGCCGCGCACCGGGAATTCCGTGCTGGCTGGCATTTTCTCCAGCGTCTCCAGCCATTCCACCGGCAGTGCGAAATGGATGCTGCCACCGTAACCAGCGGTTTTGAAGGTATTGATGCCGACCAGCCGGCCTTCCATATCAAACAGGCCGCTGCCGCTGGCACCCATCAGGAATTTCGCGCTGCTGCGTATCATGTTGCCGGAAGGCATGGAATAAAGACCCTGGATCTCGCCTATGGAGGTGATGGGGGCAGGTACGCCGTTGGAGTGCCCGATGGCGGTGATTTCCTGTCCACGCAACAGTGCATAGCTATTGCCGCGTGGCACCGGTTTAAATGGCAAGGTAGGCGAGGTGACCACGCACAGGTCATGCCAGACATCGGCACGCACGGTGGTGATAGGGTAGCTTTCTTCACCGCGCGAAACCCAGGGCTGTTTGGTGGCGCGTAACACGTGGCAATTGGTGACCACCGTATGATCAGCGATCACCACGCCGGAACCATAGGCCATGCCACCGTCTTCATTGTAACCGCGGATCATCACCACACCGAAGTAGGCTTCCATCAATGCCTGCTGGTTATAGGCCTGCGCAGAGAAGGAGAGTAAAACAAGGAACACTGATAACAGAAGCTTCAAGCAATTCTCCAGATGGGTTTCAGGCGTTCTGAACAGACCCTGTTAAGGTCGTAAAAGTTCTGTGCCCAGGTTGTGCTGTGAAAATGTAAATCACACGCCCGGTGAACTAAAAACGGTTAAAATAAGACTATTGTATATTTTCATCAGATTGTTTTCGTGATCGTCACCTTTCCAGGTAGCAAATTTGAGTTACACCAGCCGTTTCCTCCGGCTGGGGATCAGCCTCAGGCCATTGAAAAACTCACACAAGGGATCATGGATGGCTTGAAGTTCCAGACCCTGCTCGGCGTGACCGGCTCCGGTAAAACCTACACCATGGCCAATGTGATCGCGCGTACCGGCCAACCTACCATCGTCATGGCGCCGAACAAAACCCTGGCCGCTCAGTTATATAGTGAATTCAAGGAATTCTTCCCCAATAATGCGGTGGAGTATTTCGTCAGCTACTATGACTACTACCAGCCGGAAGCCTACGTTCCTTCGCGCGACCTGTTTATCGAAAAAGATTCCAGCATCAACGACCACATTGAGCAGTTACGCCTGGCGGCGACCAAGGCCTTGCTGGAGCGTGAAGATGCAGTGATTGTGGCGACCGTGTCTGCCATTTACGGTATCGGCGACCCTGGTGAATACCATGGCATGGTGCTGCATGTGCACCAGGGCCTGAAGATTGAACAGAAAGATATTGTGGCGCACCTGATTGCGATGCAGTATGACCGCAATGATTTTGATTTTGGCCGTGGCTGTTTCCGTGTCCGTGGCGATATCATAGATGTGTTCCCTTCCGAAAACAGTGAAACCGCGATCCGTATCAGCCTGTTTGATGATGAGATCGACAGCCTGCAATTGTTTGATCCGCTGACTGGCCAGGTATTTAACAAGATCCATAACTTCCGTATCTTCCCGTCCAGCCATTATGTGACGGCGCGTGAAGCTACCGTACGCGCGATGGAAACCATCAAGGCCGAGTTGCGTGACCGTGTCAAAGTCTACTTGGGTGAGAACAAACTGGTAGAAGCCCAGCGTATCGAGCAACGCACGCGTTTCGACCTGGAAATGCTGAACGAGATCGGCTTCTGCAAAGGCATTGAGAACTACAGCCGTCACCTGACTGGCCGCAAGCCTGGCGACCCGCCGCCAACGCTGATCGATTATTTGCCGGAACATGCGCTGATGATCATAGACGAGAGCCATGTCACGGTGCCGCAGATCGGCGGTATGTACCTGGGCGACCGCTCACGTAAAGCTAACCTGGTGGATTATGGCTGGCGCCTGCCGTCGGCAATGGATAACCGTCCGCTGAAGTTTGAAGAATTCGAGCGCATTATGCGCCAATGCGTGTTTGTATCCGCCACGCCGGCAGATTATGAAAAACAGCACCAGCAGCAGGTGGTCGAAATGATTGCGCGCCCGACTGGCCTGGTGGACCCGAAGATCGTGGTCAAACCTGCCGATACGCAAGTGGATGACCTGCTGGGCGAGATCAGGGAGCGTATCGCTGTCGGCGAACGCGTGCTGACTACCACACTGACCAAGCGCATGGCAGAAGACCTCACCGATTACCTGTCCGAACATGGTGTCAAGGTGCGTTACCTGCACAGTGATATCGAAACGGTAGAACGGGTGGAAATTATCCGCGATTTGCGTCTGGGTGAATTTGATGTGCTGGTAGGGATCAACCTGCTGCGCGAAGGCCTGGATATCCCTGAAGTATCACTGGTGGCCGTGCTGGATGCCGACAAGGAAGGCTTCCTGCGCTCCGAGCGTTCACTGATTCAGACCGCAGGTCGGGCAGCGCGTAACCTGAATGGTAAGGTGATCTTCTACGCCAACAAAATCACGCGCAGCATGAAGCTGGCGATGGATGAATCCGACCGCCGCCGTGCCATCCAGGAAGCGTTCAACGAGAAACATGGCATTACGCCTAGAGGTGTGACTAAACGCATCAAAGACATCATCGAAGGCGTTTACGACAAGGATGAAGCACAGCGCGAGCGTAAAGCGGCGCAAGACCAGGCCAGCTATGAAAGCATGAGCGAAAAAACGCTGGTCAAGGAGATCAAGCGCGTGGAAAAAGCCATGCATGAAGCGGCCAAGAACCTGGAGTTCGAGAAGGCTGCCCAGCTTCGCGACCAACTGAAGAAGCTCAAGCTACAGGCCTTTGGTGCCGAAGTAGAAGATTTGAAATGAGTGTGCTTAACACTTGTATTGGTTCAATCGCGGCCGTCTGCACTACGGTAGCGTTTGTGCCACAGGTCATCAAATCCTGGCGCACGCGTGATTTAAGTGGGATATCGTTGCCTATGTATACGATATTCACGCTGGGCGTCGTTTTGTGGCTGGTTTACGGAATATTGATTGGCGATTGGCCGGTGATCATCGCCAACGCAGTGACAGCATTACTGGCAGGCGTGGTTCTTTTGTTAAAATTGAGGTCTCTTAAATCGAAATCTCTAAAATTGAAATCAATTGCACAACTTTGATGTCAGACTCATTTTTGATTATTTAAACTTTATTTGATTTTTTAAACACTAGAAATTTCTTAGGATACGACCATGAAAAAAATTACAAAAGCAGTATTTCCTGTCGCCGGTTTAGGCACCCGGTTCTTGCCGGCCACCAAAGCCAGCCCTAAGGAAATGTTGCCTGTGGTTGATAAACCATTGATCCAGTATGCGGCTGAAGAAGCCATTGCAGCAGGCGCCACTGAACTGATCTTTATCACCGGACGTAATAAACGCTCTATCGCCGACCATTTTGACAAGGCCTACGAACTGGAAGCCGAACTCGAAGCGGCTGGTAAACAGAAATTGCTCGACATCGTACACAGCATCTTGCCTAAAGGCGTCAGCTGCGTATTCATCCGCCAGTCACAGGCATTAGGCCTCGGCCACGCGGTGTTATGTGCCAAACCGGTGGTCGGTGACGAGCCGTTTGCCGTACTGCTGGCAGATGACCTGTTGTGTGGTGATGTTTCCATCACCAAGCAAATGGTGGATGTTTACGAGCAGAACCAGTGTTCTATCCTCGGTATCGAAACGGTAGCTCCAGAAGAGACCAGCAGCTATGGTGTGGTGGATGCAGTCGCAGAAACCGACGACTTGCTGTTAGTCAAAGGCATGGTTGAAAAACCAAAACCGGAAGAAGCGCCTTCCAACCTGGCCGTCGTTGGCCGTTATGTATTATCCCCACGTATTTTTGAATGCCTGGAAAAAGTAAAACCAGGCAAGGGCGGTGAGATCCAGCTGACCGACGGTATCTCTGCCTTGATGGAATTTGAAAAAGTGAAAGCCTACCGCTACAAAGGCAAACGCTATGACTGCGGCAGCAAACTGGGCTTTATGCAGGCTAACGTTGAACTGGCTTTACAGCACAGCGAGATCTCCGGCAGCTTCAGGGAATACCTGAAAACGCTGGATTTCTAATTCAGCTTCAAGCCAATGCAAGATCCTGTCACCCAGTCGCCTGACTACTGGATAGCCCATTCTGACGTCGTCTTTACTGAAGCCGACGTCACCAAAGCTTTGGATAATATAACCGCTGCCTTGCATGAAAAACTGGCCGGGCAATCCATACTGCTGCTGTGCGTGATGCGTGGCGGGCTTTACCTGGCAGGACAGTTGATGCAAAGGCTGCAACTGCCGGCGCGGCTCGATTACCTGCAAGCGAACCGTTACCACGGCACCTCCGGCAGTGAGATTGTATGGGCCAAAGCGCCCGAGTTCGATCTCAGCCGACAAACAGTGGTGGTGCTGGATGATATCCTTGATGAAGGCGTCACCCTCGCTGAAGTCGTGCGTCATTGCCAACAGGCAGGCGCCAGACAGGTATTGACCGCTGTGCTGACAGATAAGGACAACGGTCTCACCAAACCACTGAAAGCTGACGTTGTTGGCCTGACAGTCCCCAACCGCTATGTATTTGGCTGTGGCATGGATGTGTATGGCTGGTGGCGTAATCTGCCCGAGATTCGCGCACTGAAAGATTGAGGCAGTTAAAGATTCGCTTCCAGAAAATATAAGAAGCCGGTGCATAGTGTAAAAACTGCACCGGCTTTTTTATTATCATAGGTGGCCAGCCGAGACTGTTAATCTCTTATAGCCAGCATTTCTATCAAGTCTTGCGTGGCGGGAAGATACTCTTCTTCACCAGGGCATGCACACCCCAGTTTCCGTCAACTACCTGGGTGATCCCAAAATCCACCGCGATCGACATCAGTGAGATAGCCTCATCCTCGGTCAATCCCTGGGTACTCATCAGGAAATCACGCATTTTGCGGTAAGCATCCCGCAAGGCCAAATCGACTGAGGATTTCGCAAAAATACTATTTTGCGCATCCGGCCCCAGATCAGCCAGGTAGTTAGGGTAGCTGAACCCGTGCAACAACCATTCATCCTGCGTTTCCAGCAAAGGGTACTTCAGGCTTTCCAGAGGCGTGCCGGGCAAGCTGGCTTTTTTGTGCAAAATCAGCTGGAAGGTGCCGGTGAGCGAGCATTCGATGGCCGTGCCACACAACTCGGAATCACCTTGTGACGCATGCGGATCACCTACCGAGAATAAGCCACCGTTTACCGAAACCGGGTAGTACAAGGTAGCGCCTTTGCCTATGCGCCAGTTGTCTATATTGCCGCCGGTATAGCTTGGCGGAATCGAGTTGACCATATCCGCTTCGGCAGGGGCGACGCCCATCGTGCCAAAGTGCGGGCGGATAGGCACGCGCACGTTTTTCAAGACATTGTGGTTTTCCTGTATGGTCTTGTGGTCCACCGGCACGCCTGGGTAATCAATGATTGGGTGCACTACGCCAAAAGGGTCGGTTTGCGGCGTCCAGCGGAAGTTATACACGGCACTGGCGTAGTTTCTCTCACCGGTCGCATCCACTTCATAAATGGTGATGACTTCGCGTTTCTTGGGTTCTTCCACCGTGTCGCCATAGTGGAATCCCCACCAGGCTGCCGCGTTACTGCCGAATGCCTTGCCTTTGTATAACGGGTTGGCGCTGGCCCTTGGCGTCACATCCACAATCCGCACTTCCAGGATATCGCCCGGTTGCGCGCCTTTAATGGCGATAGGCCCGGTGCAAATATGTACGCCCAGGCCACCACCGGCACCCACCTTGGCATTCATCGCACCAATACCGCGGCGGTCCACGCCCTTGCGCTTGCTGTCCCAGTAAAACACGCTTTCTGCACCAGGGTCGCCGCGCACCATACGCTCGGCATCATCATTGGCGTGATGGGTAAGCGTCTCCAGCGTGACATAGTCGCCGGACTCCACCTCAATCAACGGCTTAAGTGATTTACTGAAGAATCCCCAATGCACAGTCTTATCATTGGCCGGCACATAATAATGGCTGGCCCGCCCGGCGCCAGCGCCAACTTTAGGGCTTTGCGCAAATGCGCTCTGCGACATGGTAATGCCCAACGCACCCAGCGCTGCCGTACTGCTGCCAACAGCAAACGCATCTTTCAGGAATGATCGCCTGGCCTCGTGAAACTCCTCCTTGATCAGCCCCTCGTTTTCCGGGGTGATGCCATGATTACAACCTGGACTGCAAATATGTTCCGCCATATTGAAAGACTCCACTGAGTTAAAAATACATAAATACTTTTCTTCAAAATCGCCAGATTCTGAATTGATGGTGGTGGGACGATGGCGGGTGGTATGCGAGATGTATTACTGCATAGGCTAACCATCAGCCAGGCGCGTTAATGCGCTGATTCATGGCTGTATGCTCGCACCTAAGCTATTGTTTATTAATACGTTAAACAACGTAGGCAGCTTTGGAATGCTCTGGATAAAGGAAGTGTTTTTGCTGTTTTAGGCTAGCTTAATGAATCAAGACTGAAGCTTCCAGACTCATAAAAGAAAAAGGCATCCTGCAAGATGCCTTATAAGCTCGGAGATACCCTACATTCCAAGAATTGGGGATGGGGCTTATTCGCCCAGTTTGAAATAAGTTGCCTCACCTCAACCTGTCCTAGTTGGCAAAAAAGCCCTTGGTTAGAATGCAGGGAATCATTTGGTGTGTATATGGGAATTCTTCCTGAGATTATTAAATTGGCTCATAGGTAATTTCCCCTCACTGCGGAATTGAGGGTGGGTGTTTTTATAGCTGTAAATCTGAATAATCTTTAGCAGATAACAGAGGATGGTTTATCGGTGCGACCTTTTTAAGCGACTCTATGAACTCAGGAGTTTCACTTATTGCTATGGGAAGCATGAGTAATCGTTTCTGATTGATGTCTTTGATCGCGTAACACTTAATATTTCCAAAGGCGCTACGACTTCCCAAAGCTACTGAAGCTGACCAAGAAATAAATACTTTAGCTCCTGAAGGAGACTGGCCTTGTATTCCATCCGCTGAAAGATATAGCCATTCATGAGTAGCCATGTACCAGTAGCTAGCACTCCATAGAATAGCTGCTAATGTAATCGTCTCTATAAAGGCTGAGCCCAACAGTATCCAGCTTAAAAGCCAGCCTCCAACTATTGCAATAGCCATCCATACAAACTCACTTTTAAAGCTAGCTTTGGGGATGCGGAAGCCGATTGAGTCGTTCATTTATAAATTCTCAATGTTAGTCTTTTGCTCGATTGTATCTACATTCTCACGAGTTAATAACTGGGGATGACCTGGAGTGTTACTGAAGGGGCCTATGGGGGGATTTTCTGCTGGTGACACTACGATATACCCTGAAGGAATTTTTTGAAAAATTTTGTAATTAAGAGCCTTTAAGCTGCAAGGCAATTACCTTGAGGTCTTCAATGATTTCTTTTGCGGATACCTTCAGGGCAGCTTCAGCTCTACCCCTGTCTTCGTCGAGCCAATCCCGTACCGCTTGGGAAAGCTGTTTCTTAGCTTCTTGACGCTCTTTTCTGGTGGATATACCGACGACTTTCTCAACTCTCTCAGCGAATTCTTGAGGATAGTAGCTTTCAAATTGGGGTTTAGTGTAAGTAGCAAATCTATCTTTTGCCCATGTTTGATACCCATTTTGCAATTTAGAAATGATCTCATTCCCTTTAGAATCTCCATCAACTCTCACCCACGCTTTGTTTCGATAAGCCCCTTCTAAGTGAGCGTAGCAGACGAGACGATTCCAATCTTTAAATGTAGGTTCAACTTCATCTGCCCCTTTTGTTGCCAAAGTTCTGATTCTTGTAAGTTCTGGTACAAACCACGGAATCAAGTAATCTCTTATTATCCTTTCTGCGGAAGCCTCTTCAAGAATTAGCCACCCATCCCATAAGTCAAAATCAGAGAACGAATAACCCAAGTCTTTAAGAACTTCCATTCTAGCCTCAACTGTTTGAGGTACTAGTTCAATAGTGGCTGTTGTAGGGAGAATATCAGGTAATGCTTTTACATTATAAAGATTGCTGTTTTCCACTGACGCAAGATGGCGAACCACTATATTAGAGTGAGTGGAGATAACAAACTGATTATATTTAGAACTTTCTATAATTTAAGTCTAAAATTGCTTTTAAGGCTTTTGGATGTAGGTCATTTTCAAGCTCTTCGATTAAAAATAGCTTGCCCTCTGACTCTGCCAGACTTATCAAGAACGAAGCGATATTTGGAACACCTTCACCCATTTGTTCTATTGCAACAACACTTCTATCCGGAAGATAAATTCCAGGCCTTAAACCTTGCTCCCCAGGAACTGCACTCACTGAAAAGCCAAGCACAGCTTTACATGTCCGCATGTAGACTTCATGAGTTGGATAACTTGGGTTTGAAATACGAGCAAGTTTTGCTGCAAGGTAGTGCAAATCACTTGAAATTGATAATGCAAACTCTTGTCTCACATCTTGTGCGAATGAGGCAGTCTTCCGTTTTGCAAAAAAGGGGACGGCAAAATGAAATGGCTCTCTATTTGGAATTTGCTCGGTACCAATAGCGTTCTCACCTGGGCTTAGTGAAAAGGTTATGTTGCCCTCTCTATTTTGTTGAGCTGTAAATTCTGCTGTGTTCCATGTGCGGTTTTTTAATATCAAATGTCCTTCAGGGATATCTCTCAACATAATTTTCACAGTATAGTGATTATGCCCTGCTCGAATATCTTCGCGATTACTTGAGCCACTTTGCAATAGGTGCAAGGCTTTAATAATTGATGATTTTCCTGCATTATTAGCCCCGACAAGCACGTTAATGTTACTCAGAGCTAATGAATTTGGAGTTGATTCTATTGATCTAAAGTTTTTTATGGATAAATGTGAAACATACATGTATGCCTCCTCAATTTTCTCAATTATTTAGTGGCACTATAAGCTATGCAAATGTATTAAGTCCAAGCCTTTAAACTTAAGCTTCACTATCTCTTCATATAAAGGCTCGAGCGGGTACAAGCGATTCCCGTAGCTTTTAAACTCTACTGTAAGCCGTCTATACGAAACTCTTCATCCTCTTCAAGAATATGGGCTGTCCAAAGGTCTGATAGAGATTTGATGAGATGGGTAGAAATACTATGTAGCTCAGGGACTAGTTGCCCCTTACGTATGCGTCTAAATTCTTCATCAAGCTTTAATGATTCTTGACGCTGGAGGCGATCAGCTTCTGAATGGTCATTAGTCTTTAAACTAAAGATAATCTCATTTTTTTGGTAATGCTCGACAAGGTCTTAGGAACTGTAGGTCTGAAATAGTAGACACCATTTCGGTTAATCATATGGATTTGTTTGCACACTTTAATAGCTCAAGTGTAACAGTTATGTGTAACACTTGAAGCGTCTATCTATATGATTACATTGATTATTTTTGTAATTCAATCACTTGGGAGCCCACTGGCGGAGAAGGAGGGATTCGAACCCTCGATACGCTTTCACGTATGCCTGATTTCGAGTCAGGTACATTCAACCAGCTCTGCCACTTCTCCGTTTTTCCGAAAGCCATGTGATGGCTGGAAAGGGCGTCAGTCTACACCTTGCTGGCGCCTTGATTCAATAGATACCTAGCTGTTAGATTCAGTTCAAAGGCAAGTCGATTTGAACAACCAGGCCTGATGCCGGTGCCGGTTTGTTGCTCAATGTCATGCTGCCGCCATGTTTTTCAACAATCATACGCGCTATTGATAGACCTAAGCCTGTGCCACCAGTATGTCTGGAGCGCGAATCTTCCAGTCTTCTGAAGGGTTCCAGCACATTATCCAGCTCTTGTGCCGGAATGCCCGGGCCTTCGTCCGAGATAGTGCACAGCACGCGAGACTCTTTCGCCTGGATGGTGAGCGTAGGCGATTGCGCATAATGAATGGCGTTGTTCAGCAGGTTGTTCAGGCAGCGCGTGAGCAGGTGGGCCGAGCCCATGATGGTGATGGCTTCGTCAGGCAGGGTTTTGTGGATCGTATGTCCTGCTTCCTCAAAATCATCACATACGGCGGTTGCCAGTGCGGTGAGGTCTATCCGGTTTTTATCGATGTTCTCGCTGCACAGGCGGGCGAAATCGAGGCCTTCGCGCACCATTTCTTGTGTCGCGGTCAGGTCATTGACCAGGCTTTGCTTCAGTTCGGGGTCTTTGACTTTCTCCAGGCGCAAGCGTAAGCGCGTCAGCGGCGTTTGCAGGTCATGCGCGATTGCGCCGAGGATAAAGCCACGTTCCTGTACATGTTTGAGGATACTGCGCTGCATTTCATTGAACGCTTTGGCGGCATGGCGCACTTCAGTAGAGCCCTGGTTTTCCGGCAATGGCGGGTTTTCAATATTGCGTGCCAGTTGCAGGGCGGCGTTTGCCAGTTTGCGTAATGGTTGCGTTGCCACTGAGGCAACCACCCAGATAATGCTGATCAGCCCCAGCAATGCCAGGAAGAAGGTTAAAGGATTACGCTCGGGCGGATGGCCTGGCGGCGGCCGGTGCCCGCCATAGCGCAGCTGGATCAGTACCGGGGTGTTGTCTTGCAGATGCGTGTATACCGCCAGGCAATAGCCTTGTTGCGGTGGTGGTGGCGTGCCGAATTCAGGGGGCGGCGGGGCAGGCGGGCGGTTACGCGAGCTACAGCGACCCTGGGTGGTGATGCTGATCACGTCGGCCACTTCCGGCACCAGCAACGTGTTCAGGTTCTCCAATTCTGGGGGAAGCGCAGGCACCTTTTCAGGCGGCGTTGCGCCCAGTTTCAGGGTGCTGCCCATGCGCTTGAAAACATCCTGGATTTCCGAGCGTTTTTCCGGCACGGTGATCTCCAGGATGCGGATCATGCTTTCAACACGGTCAAAGGCAAACTGGTCACGCAGGCGGGATTCATTGACACGCGAATCGCGCTGGCCGAGCACATTGACGACTGCGGCGGTGAGCAGGATGCCGATCACAGCGATCAGGAAGATCCTGACTGACATGGCACCTAATAAATTCTTCAACATAGTGGCTGCTTCCCGTTATTTGACGTAGCGCACATCGGCGGTGAGCAGGTAACCTTCATTACGCAAGGTTTTGATCACGGTCGGGTTTTTGCTGTCCACTTCGATTTTTTGGCGGATGCGGCTGATCTGCAAATCGATAGACCGGTCAAAAGGGCCGGCTTCACGGCCATGCATTTCTTCCATCAACTGGTCACGGCTGAGCGGGCGGTTGGCGTGCAGCAGCATAAAGCGCAAGAACTTGAATTCTGCGTTAGAGAGCGGGATGCTGGTGTTAAATTTGTCGATCAGGGTGCGGTTCTGGATATCCAGCGTCCATTCATTAAAGGCGATCTGGCGCAGGATTCCGTTATCCAGTTCTTCGCTATGTTTGCTTGCATTTTCAGTCACCATGCGGCTGCGGCGTACCAAGCTGCGGATGCGTGACAGGAGTTCCAGTGGTTCAAACGGTTTGGCCACGTAGTCATCCGCGCCGGTTTCCAGACCGACGATGGTATCAAGTGAGCTGGTGCGCGCTGTCAGCATGATGATGGGAATGCTATGGTATTTGGGCGATTCGCGCAGCTCCCGGCACAGCTCTATGCCGTTGCGTTGCGGCATATTGATATCGAGGATAACGACATCCGGTATTTTTTGCTGCAACACCTGCCACATTTGCGCATGATTGGCGGCCTGATGTGTGCTTAGCTGGTTTTCCTGCAGGAAATCGCAGAGCAGGTCGCGGATCGCGTCATCATCATCTACCACCAGAACATGGATATCGTGGCCGGTTTCTGTCATCGCTGGGTATCTCTAAAAGTTGAAGTAAATATTTGAGCACAAAACCGGCCATCAAGACCGGTTTATATATCACCTACGATTATGACTGTGGCTTGTCGTGGTGTGGTTTGTCATGCTGCGGGCCACCATGATCGTGACCAGGTCTGCCATGGTGAGGATGCGGGAAGGCATTCTCATCAAACACTTTTTTCTGCGAGTCGTTCAATTGTGCATAGAAAGTACGGATCGCTTTAGAGCGTTGTGCGTGTTCGGCATCACGTTCTTTGTCCAGGGCTTCCATTTTATCCAGGCGCTGCACGGTGTTCAGTTTTTCCAGGGCAGCGACGTCAGGGCGCTCAGCTTTGTCTTTAGGCTTGATCTGTGACTGGTAAGTGTTCCAGGCATTTTCCTGCGCGGCAGTCAGTTGCAGTACGGTGTGCAATCTTTCCTGGTGTTTTTGAAAGTGTTCTGCGCGGTGTTCCTGCCAGGTGGTTTTGTCAAATTTGCCTTTACCGCAGGTAGAGCCATGATCTGCAAAGGCAGTGATCGATACCAAAGCCAGAGTACTTGCGATAGCCAGTTGTTTTAATTTCATGATGTATCCTTTTCAATCATCATTGCGAAATTGCAATGTTGACATTAAAACACCCGAATGTATCGGGTGTTTGTCAGGAGAGAAGGGCTATGTATCGGAATGTATCGCAGGAATCACGTGATAAGTGGCTACGAGAGCGACCTGCATCGTTATGAGGTGCTCGAAATCCTCATGTACTGCTGTACATTGCGGTTTCTGCGCGCCTCACGCCTTGCATGTCATCTCTCTCGCTCACTTCTTCCGTAATTTCTTATGCGATACCTTGGCTGGCTAGGTAATCTTCATAATTGCCCGTGAAATCCACAATGCCATCAGCCTTGATTTCAATGATACGGGTGGCGATCGAGCTTACAAATTCACGGTCATGGCTGACAAAGAATAAGGTTCCCTTGTATTTATCCAGCGCGGTGTTCAGCGCTTCAATGGATTCCATGTCCATATGGTTGGTCGGTTCATCCATCAGTAACACATTGGTTTTAGCCAGCATCAGCTTGCCGTATAACATACGGCCTTTTTCACCACCGGAAAGTACTTTGACGGATTTCTTGGTCGCTTCCGTTGGGAACAGCAAACGGCCCAGCATGCTGCGCACGGTGTTGTCATCGTCACCTTGCTGGCGCTGCGCGGTCATCCATTCAAACAGGTCTTCGCCATTTTCGAATTCATATTCGTGGTCTTGCGCAAAATAGCCCAGCTTGGCTTTTTCTGCCCATTTCACTTCCCCATGGTTGGGCTGCAAATCACCGGCCAATGCGCGCAGGAAGGTGGTTTTACCGATACCGTTCTCGCCAATGATGGCGACTTTCTCACCGGCTTCAAAGATCATTTCCACGTTGTTGAACAATGGTTTATCAAAGCCATGGCTGAGTTTTTTCAGCTCCACTGCGTTACGGTGCAGTTTTTCCCTGTCGTCGAACTCAAAGCGGATGAATGGGTACTGGCGGCTGGAAGGCTTGAATTCTTCGACCTTGATTTTATCGATCTGCTTGGCGCGGCTGGTTGCCTGCTTGGCTTTAGACGCGTTGGCTGAGAAACGGCGCACAAAGTCCTGCAAATCGGCGATCTGTTGCTTGGCTTTGGCATTGTCCTTAGCCTGCTGATTGCGCGCAGCGATGCTGGCTTCCATGTAGTCGTCGTAGTTACCAGGGTAAGAAGTGATCTTGCCGTAATCCATATCGCAGGTATGCGTACAGACCTGGTTCAAGAAGTGGCGGTCATGCGAAATTATGACCATTGTGCAGTCACGGTTGTTGACGATGTCTTCCAGCCAGCGGATGGTGTTGATATCCAGGTTGTTGGTCGGTTCATCCAGCAGCAATACGTCTGGGTTGGCAAACAATGCCTGCACCAGCAATACACGCAGTTTCCAGCCAGGCGCCACGGCGCTCATCGGGCCATTATGCTGTTCGATAGGGATGCCTACACCCAGCAGCAATTCACCGGCACGTGCTTCTGCGGTATAACCGTCGTATTCGGCAAATTCGCCTTCCAGTTCGGCGGCGCGCATGTAGTCATCTTCAGTCGCTTCCAGGTTGGCGTAAATGGCATCTCGCTCCTGCATGGCTTTCCACATCTGTTCGTGGCCCATCATCACCACATCCAGCACGCGCTGGTCTTCATAGGCGAACTGGTCCTGTTTCAGGAAAGCCATACGCTCGTTAGGGTCCAGGCTGACGTTACCGCTGGTTGGCTCCAGTACACCGGCCAGGATCTTCATGAAGGTGGATTTACCGCAACCATTGGCGCCGATCAGGCCGTAACGGTTACCGTCACCGAATTTAACGGAAACGTTTTCAAACAGTGGCTTGGAACCAAACTGCATGGTGATATTGTTTGCAACTAACATGCAAGAACTCTCAAATAATAGTTAACTAGGGCGTGACTTTAATAGCAGTCACGCAAGCTTATTCAAAACGGTTATAAATCACGACTTCATTCATGGGCAGTTGGCCACTGCGTGGCTTGGCTTGTTCCAGTGCCTTGCCAACGACAACGAACATCACCGGCACATGGTCTGCCGGCAGGTTGATCAGCTTGGCAACTGCGTCGAAATCAAAGCCGTCCATAGGGCAGGTGTCGTAGCCCATTTCCTTGGCGGCCAGCATCAGGGTCATGGCTGCCATGCCGCCTGAGCGCATGCCTTCATCGCGTTCGGCCTGTGCATGATCGGTGTAGTAATCATGAATGGCGTTGACCAGGTAATCGCTGACTTGTTGAGGCGCATTGACCCAGTAGCGTGCCGGGTCTTTCTCCCAGGCTTTCAGATCAGCCGTCAGGATGATCAGCAAGGAAGCATCGGTGACTTGCGCCTGGTTCCAGCTGACAGCACGGATCTGGTGGCGCAACACCGGGTCAGTCACCACGACAAAACGCCAGTGCTGGATATTGAACGCGGTCGGGGTGAGCATCGCCAGCGACATCAGTTGCTGGATCTCGGCTTCTGTCATGCGGTGACTGGCGTCATAGGCTTTGATAGAGCGGCGTTCTTGTATGGCTTGCGATACGTTCATCTGATTTTTTCAGTATTCAATATTTAAAATATCCAGTTGCAACGGCCCGGCGGGGCGTTGCCAGGTAGTGCTGTCACCGACTTTGCGTCCCAGCAGGGCTTTGGCGACCGGGGATACATAGCTGACCTTCTGCCGGGCGATGTCGGCTTCATCTTCACCGACGATCTTGAACTGCGATTGTTCGCCTTCTTCGTCTTCTACCGTCACCGTCGCGCCGAACAATACCGTATGCCTCGGCTGCTGGGTCGGGTCTACCAGTTGGGCAGATTCCAGCCTGGCGAATAAATAACGCAGATCGCGGTCAATCTCGGCCAGTTTTTGCTGCGCGTTCGGGTCTTCCTTGCGCGCTGCATATTGTGGCCGCTGGCTTTCCAGCGTTTTCACAGACTGCTGTAATTGCTGCAGGCCTTCCGGGGTCACATAATTGGTGTGCGGACTGATCGGGCGTTCAGGTAAATCGGTACCTGCGTGTTCAAGATCATCTTCTTTGACAAATCCGCGACTCATGTTGTTATGTGATGCTGGCTAGAAATAATTCAAGCCCAGCGCCGCCCTGACTTCGGCCATGGTGTTTGCGGCTACTTCACGTGCCTGCTCTGTACCCTCGCGCAGCAATTGCAGGATATAGCCTTTATCGTTCGCCAGTTCGGCACGGCGGGTACGGATTGGTTCCAGCATTTCCTGCAATACCGCTTCCAGGCGTTTTTTGACGATGCTGTCGGCCAGACCACCACGCGTGTAATGCGCTTTCAGCTCGGCCACCGCCGCTTTATCGGTATCGAACGCATCCAGGTAGGTGAAGGCGATATTGCCTTCCACATGGCCAGGGTCCTCGATTTTCAGATGTAAAGGGTCTGTGTAAACACGCTTGACTGCCTTGGTGACTTCGTCCGCTGTCGCCCCGAGGTTGATCACATTGCCCAGGGATTTACTCATTTTGGCTTTGCCATCAATGCCAGGCAAACGGCCCAGCTCTGGCACCAGGGCTTTCGTCTCCACCAGGATTTCCTGCTTGGTGCTGGCGTTTTTATAAGTACGGTTGAAGCGGCGCACGATCTCGTTGGTCTGTTCGATCATCGGGATCTGGTCTTCACCGACCGGTACCAGTGTCGCCTTGAACGCGGTGATATCCGCGGCCTGGCTGACAGGGTAGGTGAGGAAGCCGGCCGGGATATCGCGCTCAAAATCGCGCAGGCGGATCTCTTCTTTGACGGTCGGGTTTCTTTCCAGGCGCGCAACGGTGACCAGGTTCAGGTAGTAAAACGCCAGTTCAGTCAGCTCTGGCACTTGTGACTGGATGAAAATCGTCGACAGTTTAGGATCTATGCCGACTGCCAGGTAATCCAGCGCCACTTCGACCACATTACGGTGCACTTTATCAATATCATCCATGTTGTCGGTCAGCGCCTGCGCATCTGCCAGCATCACGTATTGCTTGTATTCATGCTGGTATTTGACACGGTTGCGCAAACTGCCGACAAAATGCCCCAGATGCAAAGGGCCGGTTGGGCGGTCGCCGGTGAGGATAATCGGTTTTGTGCTCATCGTCTTGTTCTCTGTTTAATATGCGATCGAATTCAAAATAAAGGTTATTCCCACTCGATAGTGGCAGGGGGTTTACCGGAGATGTCATACACCACACGGTTGATGCCGCGTACTTCGTTGATGATGCGGTTAGACACTTTGCCGAGCAGGCTGTAAGGTAATTCCGCCCAGTGTGCAGTCATGAAGTCGCTGGTGACCACCGCGCGCAGAGCCACTACATAATCGTAGGTACGGCCATCGCCCATCACGCCTACGGATTTCACCGGCAGGAATACGGTGAATGCCTGGCTGGTCAGGTCATACCAGGATTTGCCGGTTTTTTCGTCTACGGTATTGCGTAATTCTTCTATGAAAATGGCATCGGCACGTTGCAACAGCAAGGCATATTCTTGTTTGACTTCACCCAGGATACGCACGCCCAGGCCTGGGCCAGGGAATGGATGGCGGTAAACCATGTCACGTGGCAGGCCCAGCGCGACGCCAAGTTCACGCACTTCATCCTTGAACAGGTCACGCAGGGGTTCCAGCAATTTCAGGCCCAGCTGTTCAGGCAAGCCACCCACGTTATGGTGGCTCTTGATGGTCACGGCCTTTTTCGACTTGGCACCACCGGATTCAATCACATCCGGGTAAATCGTGCCCTGGGCCAGGAAAGTAGCGCCTTTATGTCCGGCGCCGCTGGCTTTCAGCTTGGCCGCTTCAGTCTTGAACACTTCTACAAATTCGCCACCGATGATCTTGCGTTTGGCTTCCGGGTCACTGACACCGGCCAGTTTACCCATGAATTGCTCACTGGCATCCACACGGATCACATTCGCATGCAGGCGGCCGGCGAACATTTCCATCACCATATCGCCTTCGTTCAGGCGTAACAGGCCATGATCTACGAATACGCAGGTCAGCTGGTCACCAATGGCGCGGTGTATCAATGCCGCAGCCACTGAGGAATCCACACCGCCAGATAAGCCTAAAATCACTTCTTCGTCACCGACCTGGGCTTTGATCTTTGCCACCGCTTCGGAAATATAGTCACCCATGATCCAGTCCGGTTTCGCGCCGCAAATCTCCAGCACAAACCGCTCCAGCATGGCCTGGCCCTGTTTGGTGTGCGTCACTTCCGGGTGGAACTGCACGGCGTAGAACTTGCGTTCTTCGTCAGCCATCGCCGCGATCGGTGTGGTGTCATTGCTGGCAATGACTTTAAAGCCGTCAGGCAGGGCGGTGACCTTGTCACCATGGCTCATCCAGACATCGATCAGGCCATGGCCTTCGGCATTCGTCGCATCCTGGATATCGCGGAACAGGGCAGAATGGCCGCGTGCGCGCACCTGGGCATAGCCGAATTCCCGTTTATGGCCGGCTTCTACCTTGCCGCCCAGTTGTTGCGCCATGGTCTGCATGCCATAGCAAATGCCCAGAACCGGCACACCCAGATCAAACGCGGCTTGGGGTGCCTTGTCGGTTTCTTCTTCGTAGACGCTGGCATGGCTGCCACTGAGGATGATGCCATCGGCACCAAAATTGCGGACAAATTCGTCCGACACATCACAGGGATGGATCTCGCAATAGACATGGGCTTCGCGCACGCGGCGGGCGATCAGCTGGGTGACTTGCGAACCGAAATCAAGAATCAGGATTTTTGAATGAGACATTTTTTTAGCCACAGAGTGCACAGAGGACACAGAGGGTACAGAGATGAATCTCTGTGTTCTCTGTGTCCTCTGTGGCCAGGTTTAGTATTGGATAGTGAAACTTAATCAATACGGTAGTTAGGTGCTTCTTTAGTGATCTGTACATCGTGCACATGCGACTCACGCATACCGGCACTGGTGATTTGTACAAACTCTGCCTTGTTGCGCATTTCTTCGATCGTGGAGCAGCCGACATAGCCCATGGAAGCACGCAGGCCGCCCATCAACTGGTGCACTACAGCAACTACGCTGCCTTTGTACGGCACGCGGCCTTCGATACCTTCAGGCACCAGTTTGTCCGCGTTTGCGGTGTTGTCCTGGAAGTAACGGTCAGAAGAGCCTTTTTGCATGGCGCCGATAGAGCCCATGCCACGGTAAGACTTGTATGAACGGCCCTGGTACAGCTCGACTTCGCCAGGCGCTTCTTCAGTACCTGCGAACATGCCGCCCAGCATGACGTTGTAGGCGCCAGCGGCGATCGCCTTGGAAATATCACCGGAGAAACGGATGCCGCCATCGGCGATAAAAGGTACTCCGGATTTTTCCAGCGCTTTTGCCACGTTGCTGATGGCGGTGATCTGCGGAACACCCACGCCAGCCACGATACGGGTAGTACAGATGGAGCCAGGGCCGATACCGACCTTGACGCAGTCTGCACCATGATCGACCAGTGCCAGTGCGGCATCCGCAGTGGCGATGTTGCCACCGATCACTTGCAGTTGCGGGTAACGGGTTTTTGCCCATTTGACGCGATCCAGCACGCCTTGGGAGTGACCATGTGCGGTATCGACCACAATCGCATCGACACCGGCTTCCACCAGTGCTGCAATACGTTCATCGGTACCGTCACCTACACCTACCGCAGCACCTACCAGCAAACGGCCTTTTTCATCTTTACAGGCCAGCGGATGGTCTGAAGATTTCTGGATATCTTTTACGGTGATCAGGCCTTTCAGTTCGAATTTGTCACCTACTACCAGCAGGCGCTCCAGGCGATGCTTGTGCAGCAAGCCCATGATCTCTTCGCGACTGGCACCTTCACGTACTGTCACCAGGCGCTCCTGCGAAGTCATGACATTGCTCACTGCCTGGTCTAAATTGGTCTCGAAACGCAGGTCACGGTTGGTCACGATGCCAACAACCTTGCCATCCTGTAATACAGGTAAGCCCGAGATCTTGTGTTGTTTGGTCAGCTCAATGACTTCACGTACAGTCATCGCCGGATGTATGGTCACCGGGTCGATCACAACGCCGGATTCAAACCGTTTGACGCGGGAGACGCGGGAAGCCTGCATCTCGATAGACATGTTTTTATGAATGATACCCATGCCGCCCAGCTGTGCCAGTGCGATCGCCATCCGGGCTTCCGTCACGGTATCCATGGCGGCAGAAAGCAGGGGGATGTTAAGCGTGATATTTTTTGTGAGTTTTGTGCGCAGGCTTACATCGCGGGGCATCACATTAGAATGGGCTGGAACGAGTAAAACGTCGTCAAAGGTTAGAGCTTGTTGCAACAAACGCATGTGGAATCCTTATCTCCAAAATATAATTATACCGATTTCGTTTTGCCTTGACAAAGCGTTTTGCGTTTTTTGCTGTCAAATCGAGAGTGTCTGGCATGGTTTATGCATAGCCATTTCGGATGGCGGGGACCAGCAGTAACTATTGTGGCGGAAATCAAAAGTGAAATTAATTGAAGTGATACGGAATATTGTATTGATGGCTTGCTTGCTGCATGTACCCGCGCACGCGGAGATTTACAAGTGGCGTGATGCCAAAGGCGTGATGAACTACTCCGATACCCCGCCGCCCGCAGGTAAGCAGGCTGCACAACAGATCAAGGCCACAAAAGTCACTAATGAATACCCGCTAACCCGCGCTGATGCTTATAAAGAAGACGCACCTGCTCCTGCCGACAATGAAAATGCAGCCGGTAAACCTGGCAAAAAAGGACCCGTTTCAGATGAGGCTGCTGCTGTCCCCAAGGCTGCAGAAGAACGTATGAAAGCGCAAAACTGTGCTGCTGCGAGGTCAAATTACCGCAATTATGCAGTGGGCGGACGCATGCAGGTTGTGAATGAGGTGGGTGAAAAAGAATATTTGAGCGACGAGCAGATTCGGGAAAATCTGGCCCGTGCGCAGTTTGAAATTGACCAAAATTGTCTACCCGAATAAACCTTATCCTTTAAGTATTCATCCGTTTTCGGTTTTTGGCTGACCAATTTTGGCAGCCTTGGTCGTGCTATCAGCGGGCTGACTCTTTCCAGCATTATTTTTTCTCGGTGTTAATGCTGCCCGCATCCTGCGCGCCTCTTTAGGATCAGCCATCAAAGGGCGGTATATTTCCACCCGGTCCAAGGGGTGTAGTACCGCATGCAGGCTGACTGCTTTGCCGAATATCCCAATGTTGCTACTTTCCAATGATATTCCAGGAAATACCTGCATTATCCCCGACTGCTGAATTGCTTCCTGCGCAGTGGTTCCCGTTTTAACCACGATTGAAATAATCATTTGTTTATGCGGCAGTGCATAAGCGACTTCCACAGTCATCGTGTCAACAGGCTGTTCACGCATAAGCTTCAACCATCTATCAAACCGTTACTTGGAGTAAAGCTTGTTTGCCTGCTTCACAAAGCTGTCAACAAACGTGTTGGCGATATGGCTGAACACCGGCGCGATAATGCGTTCGATCAGGCCGTTGGCAAACACATATTCCAGCTTGAATTCAATTTTGCAGGCATCTTCACGCAGCGGTGTGAATTGCCAGTGGCCGGTCAGTTGTTTGAACGGGCCATCCACCAGGGAGATATCCATTTTATGCGGAAACTGCTTGTGGTTACGCGTGGTGAAATGCTGGACGATGCCATGGTAACGGATATGGATAGTGGCCTGCGTCACCTGTTCTGTGCGCTCGATAATCTCACTGCCGCCACACCAGGGCAAGAAGCTGGCGTAATCCTCTACGGCATCCACCAGTTGAAACATGGTTTCACAGGAGTGCATCACCAATACGGTTTTTTCTACTTGAGCCATCTGGAATTAAGTTAGCGCCGGAACGGGGTTGGTTTTGGGTTAAAATGCTATTTTAAGTGATTTGAGCCGGCAAACCAGCGTTATGAGCATCGCGCAAAACAAAAAAGCGTTTTTTGACTACTTTATCGAAGAAAAGTATGAGGCCGGTATTGTGCTCGAAGGCTGGGAAGTCAAAGCCATACGTGATAACCGCATCAACCTGAAAGAGGCCTACGTGGTCATTATGCAGGGTGAGATTTACCTGATTGGCTGTCACGTCACGCCATTAGGCGCGGCTTCTACCCACATTCGTCCGGATGCGATTCGTACGCGCAAGCTGTTGCTGCATAACGAGGAAATCGCCAAACTGATAGGCAAGGTCGAACGCGCAGGTTATACCATCGTACCGCTGGATATGCATTTTACCCGTGGCCGTATCAAGGTGCAGATTGGCCTGGCGAAAGGCAAGAAGCAGCATGACAAGCGCGATGTCGAACGTGAAAAAGACTGGAAGCGCGAACAGAACCAGTTGCTGAAGAATAAAGTACGTAACCGCTAGCTTTTAATCTTGGATTGCTGTGCGCTTTCAGGCAATCAGCTGACCCCAGACTTTGGGAATCAGGCCGGGTAAGTCGTCAGCAATTAATCCCATGCCAAATAGCTTGGCTGCTTCACTATGTAACCAGGCCGCCGCCGCGGCTCCTTCGAAAGCAGGCATGCCTTGTGCCAATAACCCGGTAATCAATCCCGCCAGCACATCGCCAGCACCCGCAGTGGCAAGTGCAGGCGGAGCATTCTCATTCACAATCACCCGGCCATCGGGTGCGGCAATAATAGTGTTGGCGCCTTTCAGTAACACGATGGCATTGGTTTGTTTGGCGGCGACTGATACCTGATCTATGCGCTCAGGCGGTTGCTTGGCTGGCGGTAAGCCGAACAACTTTTCAAATTCGCCGTCATGCGGCGTTAATACGACAGCGCCCGTGATTGCTTTTTTCAGGCTATCTGATTTTCTGGCAAAGGCAGTCAGTGCATCCGCATCAATGACTACCGGTTTACCTGTCTGCAGCATCGTCAGCGTGGTCTGCCGAGTTTCATTGCTTGCCCCGGCACCCGGGCCGATCAGGAAGGCGCCGACTCTGGCATCGTGAATCAGGCTATATAAATCAAGCGTGCTGGCATAGGGTTTTGCCATAATACTCAGTAGCTGGCTGGCATACAGCGGCAGGGCGATTTCAGGCACTGCGATGGCGGTGATGCCGGCGCCGCTGCGCGCGGCAGTGAACGCCGCCAGCCTGGCTGCGCCGGTCACAGGGTAGCCACCCTGGATCAACACATAACCACGACTGTATTTATGGCTGTGCGTGTCTGGCTCAGGCAATGAGGATTGCCATAGCTCTGGCGAGTTTGACTGATAGTGAGGCATGGCTGGATTGTAAGCTTGTATGGAAGTCTTGGCGAGTTCCAGCAAGATTTTATCCCTAAGCTTCATTGTGGGCGAGGGGGCTTTACGGTAAAATGTTCTCCCGTCTGCAACAATCTCAAAGTACCTCATCCATGACCAAATATGTATTCGTAACCGGCGGTGTAGTTTCTTCTCTTGGAAAGGGTATCGCAGCGGCTAGTCTAGGCGCTATTCTCGAATCGCGTGGCATCAAAGTGACCATGCTCAAGCTTGACCCGTATATCAACGTTGACCCCGGCACCATGTCGCCGTTCCAGCATGGCGAGGTGTTTGTCACCGATGATGGCGCGGAAACGGATTTAGACCTCGGACATTACGAGCGCTTTATCAGCAGCAAAATGTCCAAGCGCAACAACTTCACCACTGGCCAGATCTACGAAACCGTGATCAAAAAAGAGCGTCGCGGCGAGTACCTGGGCAAAACGGTGCAGGTCATCCCGCACATCACTGACGAAATCAAATGCCATATCAAACGCGGTGCCGAAGGTGCTGACGTGGCGATTGTCGAAGTGGGCGGCACGGTGGGTGATATTGAGTCCTTGCCTTTCCTGGAAGCGATCCGCCAGATGGGGTTTGAAGAAGGCAAACATAACGCCTGTTATGTGCATTTGACCTTATTGCCGTGGATTCCTACCGCCGGAGAGTTAAAAACCAAACCTACACAGCACTCGGTGAAAGAGTTGCGCGAGATCGGTATCCAGCCGGATATCCTGTTGTGCCGTGCCGAGCGCGAAATCCCGGAAGATGAAAAACGCAAGATCGCCTTGTTCACCAATGTGCCTTTTGAGGCCGTGATCAGCGCGATTGATAGCGATTCCATTTACAAAATCCCTGGCTTGCTGCATGAGCAGATGCTGGACCAGATTGTCTGTCACAAGCTGGATATCCTGGCGAAACCGGCCGATTTGTCGGCCTGGCAAAAAATCACTTATGCCGTCGCCAACCCTAAAGCGCAGGTGGATATTGCTTTTGTCGGTAAATATGTAGACCTGACCGAATCCTATAAGTCCTTGACCGAAGCTTTGATACACGCCGGTATTCACACCGAATCCAAAGTCAAGATTCACTATATCGACAGTGAAGATATTGAAAAATACGGCACCGATGGGTTGAAGAGCATGGATGCGATCCTGATTCCGGGTGGTTTTGGCGTACGCGGTACCGAAGGCAAGATTTCAGCGATCCGCTATGCCCGTGAGAACAAACTCCCATACCTTGGCATTTGCCTGGGTATGCAACTGGCCGTGATTGAGTTTGCACGTAATGTAGCCGGCCTGAAAGATGCCAACAGCACCGAGTTCAACCCGTCTGCCGAACACAAGCTGATCGGTTTGATCGATGAGTGGCAAGATGCGACCGGCAAGATCGAAAAACGCGATGAGCATTCTGATCTGGGCGGCACTATGCGCCTGGGTGCGCAAAGCTCACCGATTGAGCCAAACACTCTGGCGGCCAGTATCTACGGTAGCGAAGTCAATGAACGCCACCGCCACCGTTATGAAGTGAACAACCATTATGTGGACCAGCTGAAGGCTGCCGGCCTGGTAGTTTCCGCGCGTACACCACGTGAAGAACTGTGTGAAATGATTGAACTGCCACAGACTGAGCATCCATGGTTCGTGGCTTGCCAGTTCCACCCGGAGTTCACTTCCAACCCCAGACAAGGACACCCTTTGTTCAAAGCCTATGTGCAAGCGGCACTGGCACAGAAAAGCAAAGGCAAGGCTTAAATAAGCCGATAAAAAGTATAGAAAAATCAAGGAAACATATGAAGCTATGTGGTTTTGACGTTGGTCTGGAGCATCCTCTTTTTATCATTGCCGGACCGTGTGTCATTGAATCCAAACAGATGGCGATAGATACCGCCGGGCAACTGAAGGAAATGGCAGCACGCGTGGGTGTGCCGTTTATCTATAAATCTTCTTACGACAAAGCAAACCGCAGTTCCACTAAGACTTTCCGCGGCTTTGGCATGGATGAAGGCCTGAAAATACTGGATGAAGTCCGTGCGCAGCTGAATGTGCCTATCCTGACCGATGTGCATACCGAAGAACAGGTGCCACATGTGGCAGCGGTGGTCGATGTGCTGCAAACGCCGGCCTTCCTCTGCCGCCAGACCGATTTTATTGTCGCCTGCGCAAAATCCGGCAAGCCGGTCAATATCAAGAAAGGCCAGTTCCTGGCGCCGGGCGATATGAAGCAGGTGGTGAATAAAGCCAAGGAAGCCAATGGCGGCGCAGATAATATCATGGTCTGTGAACGTGGCGCTTCTTTCGGGTATAACACGCTGGTGTCAGACATGCGTGGACTGGCTATCATGCGTGAAACCCAGTGCCCGGTAGTGTTTGATGCGACACATTCCGTACAACAACCGGGTGGACAGGGCGAGAAGAGCGGTGGCCAGCGTGAGTTTGTGCCGGTGTTGGCCCGCGCGGCAGTTGCCAGCGGTATTGCCGGTGTATTTATGGAAACCCATCCTGATCCAAGCCAGGCGCTGTCTGATGGCCCTAACGCCTGGCCATTAGGCAAAATGGAAGATCTGCTGCACCTGCTGGTTGACCTGGACAGGCTGGTCAAAAAAGCAGGGTTTGCAGAACAAAGTATTTAGTCTTCGCAACATATTCGGTAACGCACAGTTACATTCAGTTTTTTAAGTTAAAACCATAAGGAAAAATAGTATGAGCGCAATTGTAGATATTATCGCCCGCGAGATTATGGATTCTCGTGGCAACCCGACCGTAGAGGTGGATGTGTTGCTGGAAAGTGGTGTTATCGGCCGTGCCGCAGTGCCTTCAGGCGCGTCAACCGGTACTAAAGAGGCGGTTGAGTTACGCGATGGCGATAAAGGGCGTTACCTGGGCAAAGGCGTACTGACTGCGGTTGAAAACGTCAATACCGAGATCACCGAAGCTATCCTCGGCCTGGATGCCGAAGAGCAAAGCTTTATCGATAAAACCCTGATTGAGCTGGATGGCACCGAGAACAAGGACCGCCTGGGCGCCAACGCGATCCTGGGTGTTTCCATGGCCTGTGCCCGCGCAGCGGCTGAAGAAAGCGGTTTGCCACTGTACCGCTACCTGGGTGGTTCAGCATTCATGCAATTGCCAACGCCTATGATGAACATCATCAACGGTGGGGCGCATGCTGACAACTCCGTGGATATCCAGGAATTCATGATCGTGCCAGCTGGTTTGCCTACTTTCCGTGAAGCTCTGCGTGCCGGTGCGGAAGTGTTCCATGCCTTGAAGAAAACACTGCATGCCAAAGGCCTGGCAACCACAGTAGGTGACGAGGGTGGTTTTGCACCTAACCTGCCATCCAACGAATCTGCCTTGCAGCTGATCATGGAATCGATTGAAGCTGCAGGTTACGAGCCAGGTAAGGACATCTACCTGGGCCTGGATTGCGCGAGTACCGAGTTCTATAAAGATGGCAAATACCACCTGGAATCAGAAGGCGCTTCACTGACCTCTGCTGAATTCGGCAACTACCTGGCTACGCTGGCAAGCAAATACCCGATCATCACCATTGAAGACGGCATGAGCGAATTCGACTGGGAAGGCTGGGACCTGTTGACCAAGCAATTGGGTAAATCCACCCAGCTGGTTGGTGATGACCTGTTCGTGACTAACCCGAAAATCCTGCGTGAAGGCATCCAGAAAGGCGCTGCCAACTCTGTGCTGATCAAAGTGAACCAGATCGGTACCCTGACTGAGACTTTCCAGACCATAGAGATGGCGAAACGTGCGAATTACACTGCCGTGGTGTCACACCGTTCAGGTGAAACTGAAGATACAACCATTGCCGATATATCCGTTGCCACCAATGCGTTGCAAATCAAAACCGGTTCCCTGTGCCGTTCCGAGCGCGTGGCCAAATATAACCAGTTGCTGCGTATCGAAGAAGAGTTGGGCGATGCTACCAGCTACGCCGGCCTGTCTGCTTTCTATCAGTTATTCAAGTAATTGAGCAATTGATTACAGGCCAATGTGCGCAAACTGACGGTAGTATTGATAGTCCTGATTGCCCTGCTGCAATATCCATTGTGGCTTGGCAAGGGCGGTTGGTTACGTGTCTGGCAGTATTCCCAGCAGATTGAAGCGCACGAAAAGCGTAATGACTATTACCGACAGCGCAACGAGACCCTGCGTGCTGAAGTGCGCGACCTGAAACAGGGGCAATCTGCTGTGGAGGAGCGTGCGCGTAGCGAGTTAGGCATGATCAAGCAGGACGAAGTGTTTTACCAGGTGATGCAACGCAAGAATCCTAATCCTGCTGCACCGGCCAGTGTCATCACTGCTACGCCGCCCAAAGAAACCGCGAGTCCGGCCAATGCAGTCCCGGTTGTTCCTGATCCACCGGCTACGCTTCCTAATCAATAGGACTCAACAGCAATAAAAAATGGCGCTTACAAGCGCCATTTTTTATTTAAGTCATTGTTTATTTAAGCCAATAGATAAGGTAATTCTGCAAATTCCAGGCCATATTCCTGCCAGTAGATACTGCCCGCAGCCTGGGCTTCCAGCCTGCATTCTGCTAGCAACCACCAGCCACCTTGTTTATTCGGCGCCACACGCACCAGCTGACCGGCTTCCTGCTGATTGGCATCCAGTAAGGCATCACCTGCATTAGGCACCGTGTTTGTGTCCGGTAAAGTGGCTAGCAGCGTGCGGCGTTTCACCTTGCCCAGGTAATGGGTACGCGCCACAATTTCCTGGCCGGTGTAGCAACCTTTCTTGAAGTTGATGCCATTCAATGCATCCAGGTTCACCATTTGTGGCACAAACTGTTCCTGGGTTGCTTTATAGACCTGGGGAATCCCTGCCTGTATCTCCAATGCTTCCCATTGGTTGCTGTCCGCAGGCGTGAAGGTGGCACTCAGTGTTTTCCAGGCTTGCTCTGCCTGGTCAGCATTCACCACCAGTTGTGCGCGCTGTTTGCCATGACTGTCAGGCAAACGTATCGACGTACCGAAAGCTGTTTCGCTGGTCTGGTGCGGATGCAACGGCAGGTTTTGCAAATGCGCTGCGGAATCTGCGCTTGCCAGTCCGAGTAAGACAAACTGTTCACTGACATCTTCCACCACCACTTTGCTGCGCAACACAAACATGCGCAAACGTTTCACAAGGTCTGGAATCAATGGACGCGGGCATTGCAGGTAAATGGTTTCATTGATGCTGAACGCATAAAACAGTGCCAGCAAACGGCCTTTTGCCGTACAGTAGCCGGTGAACTGGGCTGACTGGGACAGCAGTTTAATATCGTTGGTGAGCTGGCCTTGTAGAAATGTCAGCGCGTCGGCACCGCTGACTGCGATCAGGCCAAGACTGGAAAGATCAAATAACTGCCCGGAAGCAGGCGTATCGGGCGAGGGAAATATAGCCTCGCCGGACGGATTAAACTGTGCACCCTGGGTGATTAAGAATTCTTGCCATGCTGCGCTGGACATAAACGACCTTCCTGTTAAGCGCGAGTGATGTGATATCAATCGACTTCATGAAACGTGATGAAAAAACCTATTTTACCAACTGAAATTGCGTTGCGCTTTCATCCTTCCAAATTTTTATGGGGATGGTGGCTGCTGTTTACAATGGCGGTCGTGACAAGTCTCTGGCTGACTTTGCCTCCAGGCTGGGCGCTGGGCGGCATCTTTTTATATGGATTAGCCTGCTTATGGCAATGGACACAACTGATTGCGACAACATGGTGCTTCAGTGTCCAGTCACTGCATGTAGATGTATACGGCCACATGACGATCACGAATACAGTACGACAGTGCTGGCAGGTGAAAGTGCTGCCGGACAGCGTGGTACACCATGCCTGCATGGTTTTGCATATTGCCTATCTGGATTTAAAGCCAGATCAGTCCGCAGAGGATCATTCAGGCTCAAGGCTTATGTGGAAATGCTTGCGACCTGCACACTTGCTGATACTGTTCGACCAGGCCGAAGCTGAATCGCAAAAGGCTTTGCGGGTTTGGCTGAAGTGGGGGCTGCACTAATTACAAACCCGTTATTGAAAATGGTTATCGTGAGCCACGGAATCACTGCGCGCAAACCGTCTTGATTTTAGCTGTTTGCGATATAAGCCGAACGTATGTTTAAAACGGCGTATCGCATCTCGATGCAGGCAGGTGGCCAGCAAACAAACCCCTGCTAGCGTGGAAAGTATCCAGCCGATAGAAAAGGGTACCACTTCATAACGCGGTGATTTTTGGGACTGGATGGCCTGCAGCACCTGGTAGGTATCATTGCCGTCTATATATTGTGCGCCGATCTCCTGTGAGAGTTTTTTCAGGTAGGTGGAATCGCGTTTTGAGATGAAGCGGTCGTAGGTTGAAAGCGCGACACTGTCATCACGGCCGCTGCTTTTGCTGGCGGTGACTTGTGCGATATTGGGTTGTACAGCAAAGCTCTCATTCGACCAGTAGCCTATCATCTGGTTGTCTTCGGTGAGTTTGGGGATACCCGTACCTTTTTCTGAGCCTATGCCGACAAAGAACCAGCCATCTCCACCCTGAAAATCCCTGAGGTTGCGGGTGTTGAAGGCGTGCAGCAGTGGTGCTTCGTCACCATCGGTGAAAAACACGGCTTTGGTTGCTTCCGGCATTTGCCGCAGCAGTTTGGCGGCGATCACCAGGCTTTCTCGTAACTGGCTGTTCCCGGTCCAGGCCATGCGCCAATCCAGGTGGTCTATGGTTTCATGGATGGCCGAAAAATGCTCGCATACCTGCAACGGCGTATATAGTGCGGCCACCGCGTCACCGGCGAACAGGCCTATGCTCAGTCTGGTATGGCAGGGCAGTTGTGCAACGATGTCATGCATCATGCGCTTGGTGTATTCCAGGCGGCTCGCTGGGTGCCCGTTAATGGACATATCCCTGGAATTCATGCTCTGGGTGATGTCAGCAATCAGGAAGTATGTGTGGACGTTACGCTTGATCGGGATGCTGGGCACCAGCACTGCGCCGAGCAGGCAGAATAACGCCAGGGTCAGCAAAAGCGTATCGCGATGGGACAGCCAGATTCTTAGCCAATGATGTTTCATGGTGGGTTCTCATGAGTGCCTGCATCACTGGCCTAGGATGACAGAGGTAAATCAGGCTTGTGTATTATTGAAAGTGGTTGTCGTGTGCGACTGCCTCGCTGCGTGTAAATAATTTCGACCTGATCTCGTTACGGTAAATCTTCAGGTTCTGCCTGATCTGCCGTAACGGATGGCGGCTGGCGTACGTGCCGATGATGCATAATCCGCCTAAGGTCGCGAGTAGCCAGCCCAGCGGCAACGGTGCAATATCGCGGCGTGCGGGCTTCTGTGCTTTCATAGCCTGGATAACCGCGTAACTGCTATCACCCTTGATATATTTGGCACCGATCTCCTGCGTCAGGCTTTGCATGTATTCAGCCGCCATTTTGGAGATATAGCGGTCGTTTTCACCGGCCACGTTGTCGTCACGCACGCCCAGGGTACTTTCAGATATCTGCGCAATGCCAGGCTGCATGGCAAAACTTTCGTTCGACCAGTAGCCGATCACCTGGTTGTCTTCGCTTAACTTGGGAATAGCATCGCCTTCTTCAGAGCCGATGCCGACAAAAATCCAGTCGTCACCGCCCTGGAATTCTTCCAGGTTTTTGGTGTTAAAGGCGTGCAATTTTGGCGCTTCTTCGCCATCGGTAAAATAAACCACCTGCGCAGGTTCGGACATGCCACGCACCACTTTGGCGGTGACGAACAGGCTTTCACGCAAGCGGCTGTTGCCGGACCAGGCCATCCGCCAGTCCAGATGGTCTATCGTATCCTGGATAGCGGCAAAATTCTTGCACACCTCAATCGGCGAATACATGGCCGCGACCGAGTTCCCCGCATACAACCCTATACTGATCTTGGTACCGCATGGCAATGAAGCTACCACTTCGTGCATCATGTTCTGCATATAGGCCAGGCGTGTGACTTTCTGGCCTCGGATAGTCATATCCTTGGTGTTCATGCTTTGCGAGATATCCGCAATCAGGAAGTAGGTGTAGATATTGTGCTTGAACGGGATGCTGGGGCGCAATACTGCGCCGAGCAGGAATAGCAACGCCAGGCCCAGCAGGGCGGAATCGCGGTGTTTAACAAATCTTCTGAGCCAGATTTTCATACTGTTAACTGTTCAAGTAAATAGGCAAGGGTGAGCGCATATGGCTAAGGCAGGCCGTTGGGAATGTTGCCCATGATCAGGCCAGGATTATCGGATTCGCCAACCCCTGGCGTTGGTTTTTCCGGCAGCAAACTCATGACGCGATCATAGTTGCGGCGGGTACCCCAGTTGTTGTTATCCGCTTTCAGCGCACTTTTATAAGAAGTCATCGCTTGGGTCAAAAGGTATTCGACCTCGTCACGGGTGCTGTTGTCATTGCCGCCGGTCACCTGGATCGCTTTCAGGAAAAACATATTGCCGATGTTGTGCAGGATGGCTGCACGCTGTACTGGCGTGGTACCGTCAATCAGCTTGGCGAATAGCAGCGTCGCTTCCTTGTAACGCTCATTTTTTGCCAGCCAGTAGGCGACCGCATATTTGGCTTCAAAGCTTTGCTGATCGGTTTTCGGGGTTTTGGCGGTGGTGACTGCCTCATTGAATTCTTTGGCCTGCTGGATACGCTGCCAGGAATACAGCATGGTCGCCGTCGCTGCGACAGCCACCACGATCAGGCCAATAACCAGTTTTTTTACGCTGAGCGCCATGTGTTGATCTCCAGATATTTAACCGCCAGCAGGATCGCAATCATGACGATGGCGATCCAGTAACACACAGTGGTGTAATCATGGCCGGGGATTTTTTCCATATATTGAATCGGTTTTTTTTCTTTGCTGTTGATGTCGGCGATCGCTGCTTCCAGTGAGCGTGGGTCAGAGGCCTCATAAGCGCTGAAAGGCGTGCGCAAAGTCTGAAAGTACTGATACAGCAAGACTTCTGTCGGCATATGGCCGTCATAACCGCTTTCGGTATATTTAGGATCGAAAATGGTGATGCCGCCGGGCTGGCGCAACACGATCCAGTACAGGCCAATGTTGTAACGCTGCAGCCAGTCACGCAGTTTTTGCTGCACCATATCGCTGACGCGGCCTGCACCATCGGAAATCAGGATGATGGCACGTGAACCGGAGTCGGGCACATCCTTGAACAGCTCAACCGCACTGGTCAGGCCGCCCCCGATGTTGGTCTGGAACAGCGAGTTACCCGCCGTGGCCTGCACCGCTGATAGCACCGCATCTTTATTTTCCGTCAGTGGTAGTACATACATGGCCGAGTTACTGAAGGTGATCACACCCATCATGTCGTTACGGCGGCCTTTAATGAAGTTGGTGATAATGCGCGCAGCGGCCACCGATTTGGTTTCACCGATATGGCCGTCTTTATCGCCGACGAATGCATCATCCATACTTGCACTGCGGTCCAGCACCAGGCCGATCTGGGCGCCTATGCCGGTACGTAACGCTTTTTGTTCAAGCGTATGCGGGCCTGCCAGGCCCAGGATCACGAACAGTATGCTTAACGCTGCCAGGGCTTTGAGTAACAGGCCTATCATGCTGGATAACGGGTCTGGCGGTAACAGGCCTACCCAAGAATAATGCTTGCTATGTGAACGCTCCAGTAGCAGCGGCAGTAATGCCAGCGGTAATGCCCACAATAGCCAGGGGTGTGTGAATGCCATGATGCTAAATCACCCCGGTCTTCAAGTCAGGTTTCAGGCCGCGTTCGCAATCACGCATATGGCGGCAAAATTTGCGCAGCCACTGCTTGGCTGGCATGCCGAGGTCCAATGGGGTTTTAGGGTCAAAAAACACCTGGCGCGAAAGGCTGAAGAAACGCTCGATCTCAGGTCTGGCAGGATGGTAAGCCGGCTTTTCCTGTAAAAACTGATCTACATTATTGCCGAATACGCTATGCCCGGCCACTTTCTGCATCGCCTGATGTACCACGCTGATCGATTGTTTAAGGCCTTCATCGTTCTCAGGCAGTTTGCCGACACTACGGTAGGCCTTGGCAAATGCACCGCCCATGCGCGGCAGCCAGGTGCGGGCACCGAGGATGTATAACAAGCCCAGCAGGCTGAGTGCCAGGACACCGGCGGCGATTTTCAATGCACGTTCTTCCTTGCTGGTGTCGATAGTGAACGGCGGGATAAACGGGCTCATCTCGTTCTTCAGGTTGACTTCACCATAGACAGACAATGGCGAGGTCCTGAAATTGAACGATGGAAAACGCAACTGGCGGATCTCCGTTTTACCGTGATGGCGCAGTTTGACGATTTCACCGCGCAGGATAGCTGGCCGTACTACACGACCGGATTTAAATACCTGATAGACCAGGTGTATGGTATGCACGGTGCGGTCAGAAAAAGTCTCTTCTTCTACACTGATATTGGCCAATTCGACACCGGAAACCTGGCCGCGGTAGCGATGCTCGTAACCGACAATCGGCAGGGATTCCCTGATCAGTTCATAGGGTTTCGTGACGGTCAGGATAATCGTGCGTTCCAGCTTGTCGCCGACCACATAGCCGGCATCGCGCGTCGGGTTGATTTCTTTCACCGTGACATATTTATTGTCTACGCTGGGCAAGGTCGCATCGGCCATGGCCGGCAGGGCAGTGACAGCCAATGTAGCCGCCAGCAGGCAGGCGAATAAGGTTTTTTGCGCTTTCATCAAATCGCTTTCCTCAGACAGTCACGTATTGGTGGAAATAGTCGGACAGCAAATCTGCGTCAAACCTGTCTTCCACAAAAAATGGCTGCATATCAAATTTCATAAACATATCTTCAATGGCTTGGCGGCGGGCGGCAAAGGTATCAAGAATCCGCTGGCGGTAAGAAGCACGCAGGAAAAGCGTACGGCGCTCTCCGGTTTCAGGATCATTGATGCTGGTCACGCCGAATTCCGGCAAATCCTTGTATTCGCTACTGTTCCATAACACCACCGGTACAATATGGTGGCGTAGCATCAGCAGCAATGCTTCTTCCAGTTGCTCCAGCGGCATATGGAAATCGGACACCAGGAAAATCAGCGCACGTTCTCTTGGCAATACGCTGGCACTTTGGATAAGTGCGCCGGCACCGACTTCATCCGGCAGGTGGTTTTCCAGCCGGTCAGCCAGTTCAAGCATGCTATGGGGCCTGGCTGATAGCGTAGATACCCACTCATCGCGCAGTTCATCCTCAAAGCCGACAAACGCCACCGGGTCGCCGTTACGGGTCGCGGATTGCGCCACCGAACGCGTGATTTCAGCGGCGGTGGTCAGCTTGGTATGCGGCACGCCATACTGCATGGAACCAGACAGGTCACACATGACAAACACCGGCGTGGCGCTTTTCTGGTTAAAGATACGCACATACACCTGCTCCATCGGGTCGCGTATGGTTTGGCGGATATCAATCCGGCGCGGGTCGGGGTACGACAGCAACGTGGTATGGCCACGGAACTCCATGCCCATGCCGCGCTGGTTACTTTTGTGACGCCCGGGACGGCGGGAGCGTGAACGCCAGCTGATGTGGTAACTGAATTCCTTGATGTAATCCATTACGGTATGCTCAGGCGGGCATTAAGGCGCAGCAATGGCGTTAACGATGCCGGACAGCATCTCACGCGCAATCTCAGTACGGCGCATTTCGTATACCGGGCTGAATACCAGGCGGTGGGCGATGGTTTCGTGGAACACGGCATGAATATCTTCCGGCACCACTGCATCACGCTCATTCAGCCAGGCATTCACACGGGCGGCACGCAACAGCATGCCCATACCGCGCGGGCTGGCGCCGGATAGCACCAGGCGCTTCATATCCACGTTGGAGACCTTGATACCGTAAGCCACCGGGTCTTTGGTTGCAAGCCACAGGTCTAGTGCATATTTGCGCAGGGCAGGGGTGGCGGAGATATTCTCCTGTATCACTTTGGCAAAGCTGTTCAGCTGGTCAAATTTCAGGATATCTTCTTCTACATGGGTGATCAGTTGATCCACGTCGTGGAAGCGCGTATCAAAAATCAGCGATTCCATGATGTCCTGCGCAGGCGGCACCAGGATAGGGATCTCCATCATGAAGCGGTCACGTGCCGCAGAAGGAATATCAAAGGTTTCTTCCCTTTCTACCTGGTTACGGTCAGCAAAAACCAGCATATGCGGGAAGTAATGCTCTTTGTTGAAAGCGGTCAGTGTGCGCTCGGCCATTACACGCAGCATCAGCGAGTGTACCTGCGGGCGTGCCCGGTTGATCTCGTTAAAGAAGAAGATGGACAGGTTTTGTCCTGACATCAGCAACGGGCCAGGGCTTACATGCGGTTTACCGTCTTCACCCAGGTAGGTATGGTAGACCAGGTCATTCGGCATCAGGTCAATAGTGCCTTCGATACGCTGATAGCCGCCACCGATACCGCGCGTGAATGCACGCAGCAGGGTGGTTTTACCCACACCCACATCACCTTCCAGCAGTACATGGCCGCGGGCGAAGACGGCAGTCGTGATCAGGCGCACCGGTTTTTCCTGCCCAACCACCACTTTATTGACTTCTGATTCAAGTTTTAATGCGTGTGCTCGCCAATCGGCTAATTGTTGATCGTGCATTGCTGATTTTCCTGACCTAATATAATTTTTTGAAAGGTAATTGTAACTAAATTGTAATTTCTAGATAGACATTTGTCGCAGAATAGCATGCTAACCCAGTGAGAACGACATTCTGCTATATGTAAAATTCCGTAACAATTCAGGGAATCTTACCTAGGTTTTGACTGAAAGTATACAGGTCTGTATATTTTTGAGGTGACAAAAAGCTTTGACTAAACGCAATTTCCGGCGAAAATATTGTTTTATACTAATAATTTCAAATTACATGTCCAGGAAAAGCAGTTTTAGTAAAGAAGAATTATTGGCCTGTGGCCGGGGTGAAATGTTTGGTGAGGGTAATGCACAGCTGCCTTTGCCGCCTATGTTAATGTTTGACCGGATTGTTAAAATATCTGATGATGGCGGCAAATATGGTCAGGGTGAGATTATTGCAGAGCTAGATATCAGCCCTGACTTATGGTTTTTCCAATGTCACTTTACCGGTGACCCGGTCATGCCTGGCTGTCTGGGCCTGGATGCCATGTGGCAACTTGTGGGTTTCTTCCTGGGCTGGAAAGGCGGCCTGGGCCGCGGCCGCGCGCTAGGGTCTGGCGAAGTGAAGTTTACCGGCCAGGTATTGCCCAAGGCCAAACTTATCCGGTACCACATTGATCTGAAGCGTGTGATCATGCGTAAATTGGTGATGGGGATTGCGGATGCACGGATGGAAGTTGATGGCCGCGAGATTTATAATGCCAGTGATCTGCGTGTTGGCTTATTTACCACCACGGATAATTTCTAGAAGTCCTTACCGTTTTTGAAGGAGGCGCAATGCGTCGCGTAGTGATTACAGGATTTGGTATCGTATCAAGTCTTGGTAATAACAAACAGGAAGTGCTGGACAGCCTGAAAGCAGGCCGTTCAGGCATTACCTATCAACCGGAATATGCTGAACGCGGACTGCGTTCGCATGTGGCCGGTTCTATCAAAAATCTGGATATTGAGTCACTGATTGACCGCAAACTGCTGCGTTTCATGGCCAAAGGCCATGCTTACGCCTGGCTGGCGATGCAGGAAGCCATTGCCGATGCAAAACTGCCTGAAGAGCTGGTGTCCAATGTGCGTACCGGCCTGATTGTCGGTGCGGGCGGTACCTCTACCGAAAGCATGCTGGAAGGCACAGATACCCTGGCTGAAAAAGGCATACGCCGGGTTGGCCCATACATGGTGACCAAAACCATGAGTAGTGGCATTGTTGCCTGCCTGGCTACCGGTGCCAAGATCAAAGGTGTCAATTACGGCATCAGTTCGGCATGTTCAACCAGTGCACACTGTATTGGCGCCGGTGTTGAACAGATCCAGCTGGGCAAGCAGGATATCGTGTTTGCCGGTGGTGGCGAAGAAGAACACTGGACCATGAGCTATCTGTTCGATGCCATGGGCGCATTATCCAGCAAATACAACGAGACTCCCGATAAAGCTTCGCGTACTTACGACGCGGACAGGGACGGATTCGTGATTTCCGGTGGTGGTGGCATCGTCGTGCTTGAGGAATACGAGCATGCTAAAGCACGTGGTGCGCATATCTATGCAGAAGTGGTTGGCTATGGTGCGACTTCAGATGGTTACGATATGGTCGCGCCTAGCGGCGAGGGCGCTGTACGCTGCATGCAGCAAGCGTTACAGGGGTTGGATATCAACGAGATTGATTATATCAATACGCATGGCACCAGTACGCCGGTCGGTGATACCAAGGAGCTGGAAGCTATCCGCACTGTGTTCGGTGACAGCAAGGTTGCCATCGCTTCGACCAAGTCATTGTCAGGCCATGCGCTAGGCGCTGCGGGTGTGAATGAAGCCATTTATACCTTGCTGATGATGCAGCATGGTTTTATTGCAGCCTCTGCCAATATCGACAACCTGGATCCTGCGGCGGAAGGTCTGAATATCGTACGTGAGCCTATCAAATCGACCAAGGTTGAAACTGCATTGTCAAATAGCTTCGGTTTCGGCGGCACGAATGCCACATTGACGCTGTCTACTAAAAACATTTAAAAGAATATTTAGAAAATAAAAAAGTGTGTTTCTGGTTGCAGAAACACACTTTTTTTATTTTTCAACGCTGGCATTTCACGATTGACAGCTTGCCTGCCAGTTCCGGATATCAACAGCCACTGCCGTCCGTGGTCACGGATAATGCGGAGGGGGAGGTAATCGTGTATTCCAGCTTGCAGTGGTTTTCGTCGCGTGCACCGGCCAGGAAATAAGTAGCATGGCTGGTATCGGATAACTCGGCCTGGATAGTGAATTTGCCGGTATCTATCAATTCGTTCATGCCGGCGCCATTCGCATCCCAGCCCACCGGATAGCCGTCAATAAATAAAATGGTGTTGCCTTCGATGATGGTGGAAGTAATCTGGCTGTGATCAATTCCGCATTGCAGATCAGCCATGCAAACACCTTTTGCCATGGTGGCCACTGATAGCACTGTCGCCTTGAATGATTGCAGCGATGCCAGTCTCGCCTGTGAACCTGTGTGTGAAATGCGGGCATATGCGGTTGCAGCCAATGCGGATAAAATCAGCATGACAACGACCAGCTCTACCAGGGTAAGCCCTCGTTGAGTAAATGCTCCTAATTGAGAATAAGAATGTTTCTGCATTGCAAAGCATCTTACAATAGGCGGCACGGATGAATGTCAATTTTTGACCAACGTTGCAAGTGTTAAATAAGGCTTACAAATGCGTCTTTTAAAAGTTATTTTTTCGGGAATGCTGGCGGTATTTTTATTGAGCCAGTGCGCGACGCTGATGGGTGAACGCACCGTCAGGATGAGTGCCAGCCAGATCCAGCAGAAGCTTAATCACAAGCTGGAGAAACCATTTACAGTCATGCGTGTATTTCACGTGCAGTTATCCAACGCACTGGTCACACTGGATCCTGCCACCAACAGGATACACACCACCATGGACACCAGTATTGCCAGTGATCTATTGGCAAATACAGCCACCGGCAAGGCGAGCCTGTCTGGCCTGCTGAAATATGATGCGGCTCGCAATGCGGTGATCCTGGACCAGCCTGCGATAGATGCGATTCAGCTCGATGGGGCCAATAGCCAGTGGAACAGTGTGGTGCAACAGCTTGCCAGAGAGATAGGTTCTAAATGGCTGAATCAGGTGGTTTTATATGAAGTCAAGCCGGAACAGCTGACTTATGGTGGTACCCACTACCAGCCCACCGATCTGCGGATGACGGCTGACGAAGTACAGGTGACTTTGAAGCCGCAATAGCCGTTAATGGTTTTGGGGATTTTTAGGAATTTTCAGCCGCCAGGCGCTTTTCCAGGAGCAGTCCGGCAACTACCTTGCGACCTTCTGCTGACAGTATATTAAAGGTGCGGCAGGCCGCCGCTGTCGTCATGCATTCCACTGCAATATTCTGTGCGAGGAAGGATTGTGTATGCTTAGGATGTATAAAACGCTGCCTGTCGCCAGTACCCAATAACACCACTTCAGGCTTGAACTCCATGATGGCAGACAATGTTTGCGCATCCAGCGATTCCCACGCGCCATTGAACCAGTCGGTACTGAGCGCAGTGTCACTGATAATCACGCTTTGCGCATAAGGCTGGCGGTTGATGGTGATTGCCTGGCTGTCTACGCCATTAATCTGGTACTGCTGGTCGCTGGTATGCAAGTGTAATTTCATGCTGGTGGTTCGTTTCTCGCGTTCAAAAATAAACAGAAATCGTACAGGGATGACCGCTATTTCATTACGTAGTTCGTCGCGTGGTTCATTGATGAAGCAGGGCTTTGCAGGTAGAATGAAAGTTTTACTTTAAGAGCTTAACACACGCGAAATGTGTTTGTTAACAGAGTATGCAGCCAGTCAATAAATCAAACAAATTAAGTAATGTCTGCTACGACATCCGCGGCCCGGTACTGCAGCGTGCCCGTCAGATGGAAGAAGACGGTCAGCGCATCATCAAACTGAATATCGGTAACCTGTTGCCCTTCGGCTTTAACGCGCCGGAAGAGATTGTGCAGGATGTGATCCATACCATGGATCAGGCTTCCGGCTATACCGATTCCAAAGGCTTGTTCTCAGCGCGCAAAGCCATTATGCATTACACACAGCAAAAGAATATTGCTGGTGTCACCACAGACGACATCATTATCGGTAACGGTGTTTCAGAGCTGATCGTCATGTCCATGCAGGGCTTGCTGAATAACGGCGACCAGATTCTGGTACCTATGCCTGACTATCCATTATGGACAGCGGCGGTGAATCTGGCCGGTGGCACTGCACGGCATTATGTCTGTGATGAGCAGACTGGCTGGTTACCGGACCTGAAGGATATTGAGAACAAAATTACGGCCAATACCAAGGGCATCGTGATCATCAACCCGAATAACCCGACCGGGGCTTTGTATCCCAAAGAAATCCTGGAAGGCATTATCGAGATTGCCCGTCATCATCATCTGGTGATTTTCGCTGACGAGATTTACGACAAGGTCTTGTATGACGGTCACACGCATACTTCCATTGCTTCGCTGGCGGATGATGTGCTGTTTGTGACATTCAACGGTTTGTCCAAGAACTACCGTGCCTGTGGCTACCGTTCTGGCTGGATGGTGATTTCCGGTGATAAAAAAGATGCCACGGATTACATCGAAGGCCTGAATATGCTGGCCTCCATGCGCCTGTGTGCCAATGTGCCGGGGCAATTGGCGATCCAGACTGCACTGGGCGGATACCAGAGTATCAATGACCTGGTGGCGCCTAGTGGCCGTTTGTGTAAACAGCGCGACCTGGCATACGACATGCTGACGTCGATTCCTGGTGTCAACTGCGTTAAACCCGCTGCCGCCTTGTACCTGTTTCCCAAGCTTGATCCGAAAATGTATCCGATCGTGGATGATCAGCAATTTATTCTCGACCTGCTGCTGGAAGAAAAAGTATTGCTGGTACAGGGCACCGGTTTTAACTGGAAAGATCCCGATCATTTCAGGGTGGTGTTCCTCCCGAATGTCGATGATCTGACAGAAGCGATGACCCGGATCGGGCGTTATCTGGACGGTTACCGCAAGAAGCACGCAAAATAATACGTGTCCCACAGGCCGGCTAAACTCCGGCGATCAATGAAAGTATGGCTAAGCCATAGATGGTGAATATGAAAGAATTAAAAGGCGGTAAAGAATTAAGAGTAGGGTTGTTAGGCATAGGCACGGTCGGTGGTGGTACTTATACGGTGCTGACACGCAACCAGTCTGAAATTGCGCGTCGTATCGGCGGTAATATCCGTATCGTGCAAGTGGCTGACCGTAACCTGGATCTGGCAAAGCAAGTGACAGGCGGCCAGGTGGCTGTGACCGATGATGCATTCGCGGTAGTGAACAACCCGGAAGTGGATGTAGTGGTGGAGCTGATCGGCGGTTATACCATTGCCAAAGAACTGGTGTTAAAAGCTATCGCCAATGGCAAACACGTAGTCACCGCTAACAAGGCTTTGCTGGCAGTGCACGGTAACGAGATTTTCAAGGCGGCAGCGGATAAAGGCGTGATCGTTGCGTTTGAGGCGGCAGTGGCTGGCGGTATCCCTATCATCAAGTCCTTGCGCGAGGGCTTGAGCGCGAACAAAATCGAATGGGTGGCCGGCATTATCAATGGCACCACCAACTTTATCCTGACCGAGATGCGTGACAAAGGCCTGGCCTTTGCGGATGTGCTGAAAGAAGCCCAGCGCCTGGGTTACGCGGAAGCCGACCCGACTTTTGATGTGGAAGGCATTGATGCTGCCCACAAACTGACCATCATGGCCAGCATCGCATTTGGTACACCCATGCAGTTTGAACAGGCGTTTACCGAAGGCATCACCAAGCTGACGACACAGGATATCCAGTATGCGGAAGAATTGGGTTACCGCGTCAAGTTGCTGGGTATCAGCAAAAAAACGGAAGCGGGTGTTGAGTTACGCGTGCATCCGACCCTGATTCCTGAAAAACGCCTGATCGCCAATGTCGATGGTGCGATGAATGCCGTAGTCGTAAAAGGCGACGCAGTTGGACCGACTTTATACTACGGTGCCGGTGCCGGTGCTGAGCCAACCGCCAGTGCGGTGGTGGCGGACCTGGTGGATATCGCACGGTTGCATGGCACTAGCGCAGAGCAGCGCGTGGCTTTCCTCGGCTATCAGCTCGATCAGCAGCAAGCATTGCCGGTATTACCGATCGCCGAAGTGCAGTCAGGTTATTACCTGCGCCTGCGCGCTTCAGACAAACCCGGTGTGATGGCGGATGTGACCAAGATCCTGGCCGATGCGGGTATTTCAATCGATGCCATGCTGCAAAAAGAACCGCAGGAAGGCGAAGCCGAGGCGGATATCGTGATCCTGACGCATACCACCCAGGAAAAAACTGCGGATGCGGCGATCACCAGGATTGAAGCCTTACCTGCGATTGCCGGTGCGGTGACCAAGATCCGCATGGAAACATTGTCACGTTAATAGCGATGTGGCTTAAATACGATTAGGTTAATGTAATGAAATATATCAGTACCCGCGGTGAATCTCCCGCGTTGAGTTTTAGTGAAATATTGCTCGGTGGCCTTGCCCCGGATGGCGGCCTGTACCTGCCAGAACAATATCCGCAGTTCAGTGATGCTGATCTGACGGCCATGCGCAGCATGAATTACCGTGAACTGGCATTTGCCATTTTGTCGCGCCTGGTCGATAACAGCGATATCCCGCATGCAGACCTCAAAGCCATTATCGATAAGACCTACAGGGCAGACGTGTATGGCTATACCCGCGCCGGCCAGTCTGCGGAAGACATTACGCCTACCATCAAGCTGGAAGATAACCTGTACCTGTTGAGCCTTTCCAACGGTCCTACATTGGCGTTTAAAGACATGGCCATGCAGTTGCTGGGCAACCTGTTTGAATATGTGCTGACCAAAACCGGGCAAACCACCAATATCCTGGGTGCCACTTCAGGCGACACCGGCTCTGCCGCAGAATACGCAATGCGTGGCAAAAAAGGCGTACGCGTGTTCATGCTGTCGCCATACCAGAAAATGAGCCGTTTCCAGACCGCGCAAATGTTCAGCCTCCAAGATGACAATATTTTCAACATTGCCGTCAAAGGCGTGTTCGATGATGCGCAGGATATCGTCAAAGCCGTGTCCAACGACCACACGTTCAAGGCACAATATAAAATCGGTGCCGTGAACTCCATCAACTGGGGGCGCATTGCCGCGCAGATCGTGTATTACTTTAAGGGCTACCTGGCAGTCACCACCAGCAATAGCCAGAAAGTCAGCTTTACCGTGCCTAGCGGCAATTTCGGTAACGTCTGTGCCGGGCATATCGCACGCATGATGGGTTTGCCGGTGGATCAACTGATCGTCGCAACCAATGAGAACGACGTACTTGATGAGTTCTTCAGGACTGGGGTGTATGCACCACGTGGTGCTGCGAATACTTACCAGACCTCCAGCCCGTCCATGGACATCAGCAAGGCTTCAAACTTTGAACGTTTTGTTTATGACCTCGTAGGGCAGGATAGTGCCAGGGTGCGTGAGTTGTGGACGGCGGTCGATCATGGCGGCAAGTTCGATCTGAACGCAGATGGCTACTTCGACAAGGTCGGTGATTTCGGTTTCGTGTCCGGCAGCAGCAACCATGCCAACCGCCTGCAAACCATCAGGGCTACCAAAGAAAAATATGGCGTGACCATCGATACGCATACTGCTGACGGCCTGAAAGTCGCACTGGAAAAACGTAAAGTTGACGTGCCCATGCTGGTACTGGAGACAGCGCTGGCGGCCAAGTTCGAAGACGCGATTGTAGAGGCGCTGGGCGAAAAGCCGGAACGCCCGGCCAGCCTGGATGGCCTGGAAGATTTGCCGCAGAAATCGACCGTGCTGGACGCCAATGTAGACCTGATCAAGAACTTTATTGTTGCCAATACCTAACCATCCAAACTTGACGGAGCCCTTGTATGCAACAGTACCATGACCTGCTAAACCATGTGCTTGCACATGGCCACCAGAAAACAGACCGCACCGGTACCGGCACTATTTCGGTATTCGGTTACCAGATGCGCTTCAATCTGGCCGGTGGCTTTCCGTTACTGACCACTAAAAAGGTCCACCTGAAATCCATTATTCATGAGCTGTTATGGTTCTTAAAGGGCAGCACCAATATTGCCTACCTGAAAGAAAATGGCGTCAGTATCTGGGACGAATGGGCTGATGCAGAAGGCAACCTTGGCCCGGTATACGGTTATCAATGGCGCAACTGGCCCAAGCCGGACGGTAGCCATATCGACCAGATCACGCAGGTGATCAACCAGATCAGGAAAACGCCGGATTCCCGCCGCCTGATCGTGTCTGCCTGGAACGTCGCCGATGTGGACCAGATGAAACTGCCGCCTTGCCATGCCTTCTTCCAGTTTTATGTCGCCGATGGCAAGTTGAGCTGCCAGCTGTATCAACGCAGCGCGGATATCTTCCTGGGTGTACCGTTCAATATCGCTTCCTATGCCTTGCTGACCATGATGGTGGCGCAGGTGTGCGACCTGGAGTTAGGTGATTTCGTACATACACTGGGCGATGCACATATTTACAATAACCACTTTGAGCAGGTCAAAGAGCAACTGTCACGCACCCCGCGTACTTTGCCTACTATGCGCATCAATCCGGATGTGAAAGATATTTTCGCTTTCCGCTTTGAAGACTTTACGCTGGAAGGCTACGATCCGCACCCGGCGATCAAGGCGCCAGTCGCCGTATAGTCCAGATTGCAAGAAGTGCTACAAATGGCTATTTTTAGCCATTTTGTTAACAAGATGTAATATTTTCAACAACGAATTATGTTTTTGATATCCTTTTTCGCGTTATGAATCGCGTTGTGAGAGTCCCTAGCTCAAGCATCGCACCCTTAATCATGACTTTAAACACGGAGATCAAAAATGCAAAAAGTGTCAATTATTACTGCCGCATTATGCGGTCTGTTGTCCGGTCAGGCATTCGCTGACCACGAAACCATCAAACCAAAAGCCTACGATAGCCTGGGTAAGTGCGTGAAAGCAGCCTTGTCCAAGCATGACGGCAAAATCGTTAAACTGGAAGCCAAGTCTGAGCGCAAGCAACTGGTGTATGAGTTTGACGTGCAATCCAACGACGGCAAAGCATGGGATATCGAATGCAACGCCAAAACCGGCAAAGTGACTGAAGTGGAAGAAGAAGTGACTGCCGATGATGAAAGATTCAAAGCCCTGGCTAAAGTATCTGAAGAAGATGCAAAAGCTACCGCGCTGGCTGCTCATCCAGGTAAAGTTGTTGAAACCGAGTACGAACTTGAGCCGGATGGCAAAGCTTCTTACGAGTTCGATATCCTGGAAGCCGACAACGAAGAAGTCAAAGTTGAAGTCGATGCGACTACGGGCAAAATCGTAGAAACCAGCTACGAAGTTTACCAGATCGGTCAAGAGTAAATCACCGACTACGCTTGAGTTGAATGCCTGTTTGAGCAGGTATTGATCAAACGTCAAAAGGCACCGCACTAGCGGTGCCTTTTTTGCATGAGATCAATATGCAAGTTAGGGAGCGTCTACCCCGATATGGGCAAATTTGCAGTTGCCCGTATCGGTCCTAGTGATAGCTCACTCCCTCACAGATATCAGCATTTTTTGTGCCATGCGGTCACTTTTGTGTATATGGCTGATCGGAAAAGGCATTTTTCATGTCAATGGGAGTATTTCCCGCATTTATGGTGGTTAATAACAGCCACCTGGTTGTTATCAACAGATACCAGCCGCTTTCTTTATGATGGCAAGTCCACGAAGCGATGGATGGCAGTCAGCAGTTTTTTGTATTCGCCGCGTTTGATGAGTTCACTTTGCGCCAGCATGTTCAACAGGCAAGATTGCTGATGCTGCATGTTTAGAGCGCCCACAAAGTCGCTGGAGAAGGTTTCATTGCTGGCGACATAGCTCAGGTTGAACGTATCGCAAAAATCCCCATACAGGCTGCCCAGCATCAGGCTGCGGGCATACTTGCTCGCCAGCGGCGGTGGGCTTTCCTGGCTTAATGGAAAACTGTTGCGCTGGTCTTCAATCAGCAATAACCGGTAATCGGACATTTTTTGTGCGACCAGCGCTTGCTCGGCAGCATAACTTTCGGGCTGGAAGAGGGCAGAGGTATTGCACCATAACGCAGCCACCGGGTAGTTGATGCAGTATTTTTCCAGTTGTTCGGCGAATGCCGCGGCCTGATTACCCACTTGCGGCAGGCGTATCACGGTGATCCCATGTTTCTGCAACACTTTGATCAGGGTATCGCTGACAGTATGGTCAGCCAGTAACAATCCGTTATCCGGGTTCAGGCTATGGATGACGGCATGTTGCAATGCCAGCCAGCCACCGCAGGCAATGTGGTCAGGAGAGACCAGGAAACGCCTTTCATGTGCCAGCAGGTTTGCCAGCATGTGTTTGAGGTTGAACAAACCGGTGGCGTCGTAATCATGCGTATGCAGTTTGTGCATATGCAGGGCCGCGCGGCGTATATGGTGCAAGCTGGTTTTCTGGATCAGCTGGCGGATACTGTAATAAGGGTCCACTACCTGTCTATTCGATGTGGCACTCGCTAGTTCTGATTCTGGCCGCATTGCAGAAGAGTGTGCGGATACAAAGGTACCGCGTTTGGGCTGGGTGTAGATCAGGCCCAGCGCAGATAACTCTTCATAGACACGGGAAACGGTTTTGCGGTTGATGCCCAGGCGCTGGGCGATGTCACGTGAACTGGGAAGTGCGCTCCCGCCCAGCCAGGAACCACCTTCTATCATGGCACGGAAATGACCAATCAGTTGCTGGTGGATAGAGGCAGAGGATTCTTTATCCAGTACCAGGGAATAATGCCAGGGTCTGAGCACAGCCAGTGTATACCTTAAAGTTATCAAGTAAAAACGCACCACTCCATATAACCAGTCCATAAAAATAAACAGTCTATGAAAAGTGCTGCACTTACCTGAAGGTCACACTAGGACATGTCCTCCAATAAAACGGATGATACAAAAAAAACGCAATTCAATAAAGTTTTCGGAAAAATTCCTTATCTGGCCCATGAATAAAACCCGGAACTGGCTGGCTGTCAGCGTGCATTATCTATATTACAGTTACAACCGCTTAATAAAGTGATACATCTGTTACAAGATGAGCTCTGGAAGCCTAGTCCGGTTGCAAACTTTAAGCATCGCGCAATGTTTAGATGTTTATTCGATATTGCTACATGTGATCTATCTTCGGAGATATAACTATGATGAAAATCAAAACTGCTTTCGGCGTAGCCGCTAGCGTTGCATTGGCTTTGCCAGTACTGGCGTATGCTGCTGCCGACCAGGAAGCCGCAATGAAAGATCCAAATAACTGGGCACATCCACGCGGTCAGCACAACAACCAGGGCTACAGCTCACTGGGACAAATCAACAAAGGCAACATCAAGAACCTGAAAGCTGCCTGGACATTCGCTACCGGTGTAAACCGTGGTCACGAAGGCTCACCAGTCGTTGTTGGCAACATGATGTACCTGGTATCTGCTTTCCCTAACAACATCTACGCACTGGACCTGAACGACAACCAGAAAATCATCTGGTCCTATTTCCCAAAACAGGATCCTAGCGTTCAGGCAGTATTGTGCTGTGATAACGTGACACGTGGCCTGGGTTTCGGTGACGGCAAGATCTTCCTGCAACAGAATGACGGTTTGCTGGTAGCACTGGATGCCAAAGACGGCAAAAAGATCTGGGAAGTAAAAAACACGGATCCTAAAGTTGGCGCGACCAATACTAACGCGCCACATGTGATCAAGGACAAAGTACTGACCGGTTGTTCAGGTGCTGAATTCGGCGTACGTTGCTTTATCGCTGCATACAACCTGAAAGATGGTTCCCTGGCATGGAAAGCCTATTCTACAGGCCCTGATGCTGAAACATTGCATGACGCGAACACCAACAAAGACAACCCTCTGTACAACGCGCTGTCTGTTTACCAGGACGTAAACGGCGGTAACAAAGAAGGCGGTTCCTTCAAGCGTCTGGATGCCTCACAGATCAAAGGTGGTGAAAAAGAACTGGGTACACGTACCTGGCTGAAACCACAGGCGATCAAAGACGGCTGGCAGCATGGTGGCGGTTCCGTATGGGGCTGGTGGCCATATGATGCCAAGACTAACCTGGTTTACTACGGTGCGGGTAACCCGTCTGTATGGAACCCGGACGTACGTCCAGGCGACAACAAATGGTCTATGACCGTGACTGCACGTGACCTGGACACCGGCGTGGCCAAATGGGCAATGCAGATGACGCCACACGATGAGTGGGACTACGACGGCGTGAACGAAGTGATCCTGTTCGACAAAGGCGGCAAAACATACGCATGGCACCATGACCGTAACGGTTTTGCTTACACATGGAACGCCGTGACAGGGTCATTGATCGCTGCTGAAAAAGTGCATCCATTCGTTAACTGGGCCAACGACGTTGACCTGAAAACAGGCGTGCCAAGCAAAGACGGCCGTTACTCTACCCACCAGGATTACAACGCCAAGGGTATCTGCCCGGCTGCGTTGGGTACTAAAGACCAGCAACCTGCTGCTTACTCACCAAAAACTGGCCTGATGTATTCTCCTCTGAACCACGTATGTATGACATACGAGCCGGTGGAGTCTAAATACGTGGCTGGTCAGCCATGGGTTGGCGCGACATTGACCATGTTTGCTGGTCCTGACGGTGTGATGGGTGGCTTCGGTGCTTACGATCCAATGACCAACAAAAAAGTCTGGTACAACAAAGAGAAATTCTCTGCCTGGAGCGGTGCGCTGACTACTGCTTCTGATATCGTGTTCTACGGTACCCTGGACCGCTGGTTCAAAGCCGTTGATGCGAAGAACGGTAAAGAACTGTGGAAATTCCAGGTAGGTTCAGGTGCGATCGGTAATGCATTCACCTATGGCAACAAAGGTAAACAATATGTTGGTATCTTCTCAGGTATCGGCGGTTGGGCCGGCGTGGCGATGAACCTGGGTATGACAAGTGACACCGACGCACTGGGTGCTGCTGGTGGTTACAAAGAGTTGACCAAGTACAACGCTGCTCCTGGCGGCGGCGCACTGAACGTATTTGCGCTGTAATTTGAGACTTGTCTTAGATTACGTGTAGCAACAATACGTAGCCTTAAAAAACACCCTGCTTCGGCAGGGTGTTTTGTTTTATAGATTAAAAGAGAGAGATCGCTACTGAATAACGAAGTCGGGCCTAGCCATAAATCTGCACGGCATTCTCAGCACGGATCTGCTGGAAGATCTGGTGACGTTGCGGCGCGATCTCGCCATCGGCCACCGCTTGCAGGATGAGGCAGCCTGGCTCATGCGTGTGCGTGCAGTTATTGAATTTGCAGTGGCCGATATGCGGCCGGAACTCAACAAAAGCGTATTCAAGCGCGGTGGAATCGATATGGTATAAGCCGAATTCCTGCAGGCCGGGGGAATCGATAATGGCGCTGTTGCTATTCAAATGATACAGGTGGGTGGCGGTGGTTGTGTGCTTGCCGCTGTCCAGGGTAGTGCTGATTTCCTGGGTCTTGCTGCGCGCTTCCGGCAACAGGCCATTGATAATGGTAGATTTTCCCATGCCGGATTGGCCGACCAGCACACTGGTCTGGCCTTCGAGCAGGGGCCGCAATGCATCGACAGAGTCTTTGGCATTCATCCTGACCGTCAGGTAGCCTAGTGCTTCGTAGGCAGCCAGTTTTTGCATGGCCTGTTCGTTAGGCAGGTCGCACTTGTTCAGGATGATCACCGCGCGTATGCCACTGGCTTCAGCGGCCACCAGGCAACGATTCAGCAGGTCTTCATAAAAACTGGGCTGGGTTGCCAGCACGATCAGGATTTGCGTGACATTGGCTGCCAGGATTTTGCTTTTAAAGGCATTGCTGCGGTAAAGCAGGGTGTCGCGCTCTGCAGTTTTCTCAATCACGCCTTCTTTATCGGAAGTCAGCTTGAGGGTGACCCGGTCACCGGCAGCATTGTCGACTTTTTTGCCGCGTGTCACACAGCTGAGTATGCGGCCATCGGCCAGCTCAACGTTGTAGCGCTTGCCATAAGCGGCAACGATCAATCCTTCATGCTGCATATCAGAAATGGTAATAGGTATGATTAAGGTATTGCACTACATGCTGCTCGTCGTCATCGAACCATTTGAGATTCAGCATGGTGTTGCAGTTGGTGACCTGGGCCTTGAGGCCATTCAGGGAGCGCACCTTGCGGTATTCGCGGGTATAAATACCACTGCCATCCCCGCCATAGCTGCTGGCGTGGCAGGAGATGCAGTGGGTTTTTACCAGTTTTTCGCCTGCCTGCAGGTCAGGCTTGTCAGCAGCGTATGCATTTGTTACCAACGTCAGCAAGGCGATGATGGCAAATGGCTTCATGCGTAAGTTTGCAGTTTCGCAATGCGCAGGCTGGCCGGCGGGTGCGAGTCATAAAACGCCGAATGTAAAGGGTCTGGCGTCAGCGTAGACGCGTTATCGCGGTAAAGTTTGACCAGTGCATCAATCAGGTACTGAGGCTGCGATTGCTGTGAAGCATAGTGATCTGCCTCAAACTCGTTGGTACGCGAGTAAGCCGCCAGCAATGGACGCAGGATAAACATGAATACCGGACTGACGATCAGGAACAGCAATAAAGCCATATGATTGCTTGCCTGCATCACGCCCAGGCCGTGGTAGAACCAGTCCTGCTTCATTAGGTAACCTAGCAAAGCCAACCCCAGCAGGCTCAAGCCGAACATCATGAAAATGCGCTTGATCACGTGCTGATGCTTGAAATGGCCTAATTCATGTGCCAATACCGCTTCAATTTCGTCTGCATTGAGTTTTTCCAGCAAGGTATCAAAAAACACCACACGTTTGTTTTTGCCGAAGCCGGTAAAATAGGCATTGCCATGGCCAGAGCGCGTGGAACCATCCATGACGAACAAGCCCTGGCTGGCGAAGCCGCACTTTTTCAACAATGCTTCAATACGTGCCTTGAGGCTTTGGTCTTCCATAGGCGTGAATTTATTGAACAGAGGCGCAATCCAGATCGGGTATACCGCCAGCATGAACAGATTGAATGCACTCCAGATCAGCCACAGGTATAGCCACCACCAGTCACCAGCCCCTTGCATCAGCCACAGCGCTGCAAACAGGATAGGGCCACCCAGCAGCAAGCCGACAATACTATGCTTGACCAGGTCAGCAAAAAACATGGCGCGGGACATTTTGTTGAAGCCGAATTTTTCGTCGATCTTGAAAGTTTGAATGTAATCAAAAGGCAGGGTAGCCGCACTGGAGATCAACATGGCAGAACAGATCACCAAAGCTCCGCGGATAATCGCATGGTCAGGTAACCATTGCTGCCAGAGTTCATCAAGGTTTTGCAGAATGCCACCCAGGGTCAGGGCCAGCAGAACAACGGATTCAATAATGGTTTCGCTCAAGCGCAACTTCACTTTGGCTGTGGTGTAATCTGCTGCGCGCTGGTGTGCTTCCAGGCTGATAGTATCCTCAAACGCTTTTGGCACTTGCTGGCGGTGCTGCTGGATATGGCGGATATGCCGGAGACCCAGCCAGACACGCAGTGAGAGGCTGATGACAATGGCAGCAACAAAAATTTGAGTAAAGAGTTCAGGCATAGTGATCACTGGGTTTTTAGTGTAATTAGGATGTTATTTTGATGGATTTATATCCACCTTGTTCACTGAACTGAATATAATGTTTTATTTTAATGGAAATCATGACGTGAGGCATACAATTGGCTACTAATCAGGACAATTTAATCTGGCTGGATATGGAAATGAGTGGCTTGTTGCCAGATACTGATCGCATCCTGGAGCTTGCCGCCGTGGTAACAGATGCGCAACTAAACGTGATTGCAGAATCCCCGGTATTGGTCATCCACCAATCCGATGCCGTGCTGGACGGCATGGACGCCTGGAACAAAGGTACGCATGGCCGTAGTGGGCTGATAGATAAAGTAAAGGCTTCCACACTGGATGAAGAGGCAGCTACCGATCTGATGCTCGCCTTCCTCAAAGAGCATGTGCCTGCCAGCAAATCACCCATGTGTGGTAATTCCATCTGTCAGGACAGGCGCTTTATGGCGCGCTACATGCCACGCCTGGAACAGTTCTTCCATTACCGTAACCTGGATGTCAGCGTGTTCAAGGAATTATCCCGCCGCTGGCGCCCGGACATTTATTCAGGCTTTAAAAAGGCCAGCCGTCACGAAGCTTTGGCAGATATTTACGAGTCTATTGATGAATTGAAGTATTACCGCGACCATTTCCTGGTCATGACGCCACCGGCGAAACAGGAGTAACAGGCAAAAAAAAAGACGCTTACTTGAGCGTCTTGAGGGAGGAGAAGTTAGCTTTGGAGAAGCTTGATTAGTAATAAGCATCTTCTGTGCCAACTTCTATTTTCACCTCACTTTTATTCAATAAATCTGCTTTTCAGGCTGAGACCACGGTTTCATATAGCTTCTGGTAGCGTTCCGCACGTGTTTCCCAGCTGACATCCTGTCGCATGGCCTGCATTTGCAATTGTTGCCACTGACCAGAATTGGCAAACATCTTCATGGCCTGCCTTAATGTGACCAAAAGTGTCCAGGGGTTATTCTGCGGCATTACAAATCCTGTCATTTTTTCCGGTACGTCGGTTTCGCTGGTAATCTTGCCGCCGGTGACAGAGTCTGCCAGCCCGCCCACGTTAGAAACGACCGGAATTGTGCCGTAACGCAAGCCGTACATCTGGTTAAGCCCACAAGGTTCAAAGCGTGAAGGCATCACGAAAATATCAGTGCCGGCCATGATGCGATGCGAAAGCGGTTCGTTATAGCCTATAGTGACAGATACTTGCCCTGGGTATTGCTGCATCAACGCCTGGTATTGATGCTCAAGCACAGTTTCTCCGCTGCCCAGCACCGCTAACTGGCAACCGCTTTCCAGTAACTGGTGGGAAATAGTCGCCAGCATATCCAGGCCTTTCTGGTGGGTCAGGCGGCTGACAACGCCTAATAACGGCGTTTGTGCATTCTGTACCAGTCCCAACTCGGTTTGCAGTGCATGTTTGACTTCCTTTTTTGAACGTAGCTTATCGATATGGTAGTGGACTGGCAGGTAAGCATCCGTCGCCGGATTCCATACCTGGGTATCTATGCCATTCAATACGCCGGTCAAGTCAGCAGCGCGGTGTTTGAGCAGTCCCTGGAAGCCGAAGCCGAATTGTTCGGTCTGGATTTCCCTGGCATAGGTCGGGCTGACGGTAGATAAGACATCCGCATAATACAGACCAGCTTTCATAAAAGACAACTGGTTATAGAACTCATACCCTTCAGGCCTGAAATCACGGTCATCCAGCGTCAGGCGATGGCGCCAGTCCGCATGGAAATTGCCCTGGAATGCCAGGTTATGGATGCTGAATACCGATTTCGCCTTGGCACCCATCTGACGAAGGTAGTAGGGTGTCAGTCCGGTTTGCCAGTCGTTACAGTGGATAACGTCAGGTAACCATTTTTGTAGTGCGTTCGGTACCGCCAGCATGGCAACCACTTTGGATAATGTGCCGAATCGCAAGGGATTGTCCTGCCATTCGCCGTGCAGGGGATGATGATAGGGGCCGCCATCCCTGTCATACAACTGCGGACAGTCTATCAACAGCAGCGGGATCTGTGTGCCTGGAAGTTTGGTCTTGTAGATATCACAGCGTATGTCATGGAATACCTGCAATGAGCCCAGTAAACGGGGAGATTCACAAGTTGCCAGAATGCCGCGATAGGCCGGTAACACGATCTGGATATCCAGACCTGCCGCGAATAATGCCGTTGGTAATGCGCCACTGACGTCTGCTAAGCCTCCTGTTTTAATAATCGGAAAAATTTCTGAAGTGGCAAATAATAAACGCAAGGGTATCTCTTTAGGATAAATTGGAAAGGCAGTATCTTTAGAAAGTTATGATACATTGCCTGAAATCGTTTTAGAAGGACATTGCAATGAAATCTTGGCTTGCTGTCGCCCTTGGCGCAAGTGTGGGCGCCTGGATCAGGTGGGGCCTATCTATCAGTCTGAATGGCACAGGGGTGATTCCGCTGGGCACTTTTCTGGCAAACGCGGTAGGCGGCTTTCTGATGGGTATGGCTCTGGGCGTATTGCAAATCATGCCTAATTTATCGCCGGAGTGGCGCCTATTAATGACCACCGGTTTTTTGGGCGGGCTGACTACGTTCTCCACTTTTTCAGCAGAAGCATTTGCGCTTATCCAGAAACAGAATTATGGGTGGGCAGTGCTTTATATCAGCAGCCATGTGTTTGTTTCGATTGTATTGACTATGATAGGGTACTGGTGTGTACTGCGCTGGCATTGACCAGGTAACGCACATAAAAAAAGAGAGCCTTTGCAGGCTCTCTTTTTTATGGCCGGTTTTCTTTGCAGTCACCGGTTGATAAAAGCAGACTATTCTTTCTTCTGCGTCTCTATCATCACCATCTGGCTGGCTTCGGCATTTGCTTCACCACTGGCTTCTTCTTTCTTCCATTTGGCAGTTGCACGCGGCTTCCTGGTTTTGGCAGGTGTTTCTGCTGCCGCGGCTTCCGTCTTGGGCTCACCGGCTTTAGTCTCCACCAGCTGTATACCTGCATCCGCATTCGCTGCTGTACCGGTTTCTTTAGCCGCTGCAGGTTTGCGTTTACGGGCAGCCGGTTTCTTAGTCGCAGCTTCAGGTTTTCCAGCTGAAGCTTCTTCTTTAGCCGGTTTTGCAGTCGCAGCCGTTTCAACCAGTTCAATCGCGGATGCCGTTTCTGTGGTCTTGGCACGTGTTTTATTACCGGCTTTACCACCACGTGAACGATTGCGTGCAGGTTTTTCTGCGTTGCTTTCATCTGCTGTGGCTTTTTCCGTTGTATTTGCCTCAGGTGCCTCTTTGGACGGTGCAACTGTTTCAGCTTCGGCAGTGCTTGCCTTAGCGGGCACCTTGGTTTCAGCAGCCGGAGCACTGGTCTCGGCTACAGGTGCAGATGGGTTGCTTGCTGCTACAGTGTCGGCCGCTGATGTTTGTGCAGTCCTGTTTTGTTCTGCTTTGCCTTGCTCAGCCTGGCCTGCAGGGCTTGCTAATGGCTGTGTCTCCACCGCTGGTGTGTTGTTCAGGCTGCCATTATTTTCATTGTTAACAGATTCATCACGCGGGCGGCGGTCACGACGGCCATGACGGTTACGGCGGTTACCGCGTTCGCCACGCTCCTTGTTTTCACCTGGCTGCGCAGTCAATACAGGCTGGTTTGCATCCGCTGTTTTTGCAACATCCTGTGTAGGTTGGCGCTGTTGCCTGTCTTTATTGTTTCTTTCCTGGTTATTTCTTTCCTGGGCCGGACGTTCCTGCCTGGATTTGTTACCGGAATCCTGATCTTTAGCCTGGCGCTCGCCACGTTCCTGCTGTGGACGCTCGCGCTGGCGGTCACGCTCACGGCGGTTACGGTTTTTATTGCGGTCACGGCCTTGCTCTTTGGTTTCACGTGCAGGTTTAACCACTTCTTCCGCAACTTCTTTTTCTTCCAGGCCCAGCCAGGATTTAATGACACCGAGGAAAGATTTTTTAGGATCTGCTGCTGCGACTACCACTGGCTTCTCTTCTACGATTGGTGCAGAAGTCGCTGGCGTAATGCCTTTTACCAACGCTTCAACCTTGCCAGGTGCTGCAGCCTGTTCCAGGCGGTGCTGGTAATCTGATTCTGTCGGCAGATCCACCATTTTGTAGCTGGCCTGGGTGGTTTCTTCATTCACATCGTCATGGCGGATACGCACGATATTGTAGTTAGGCGTTTCCATGTGGATGTTAGGGATAAGAATGACTTCCACGCCGGTGCGCTGCTCGATCTTGTGGATATCGGCACGTTTCTCATTCAACAGGAAAGTAGCGGCTTCAACAGGCAGTTGCACCTGGATAATCGCGCTGTTGTCTTTCATGGCTTCTTCCTGAGTGATACGCAGGATGTGCAATGCAGTCGATTCGATACCGCGGATATGGCCGGTACCGTTACAACGCGGACAGGTCATGTGGTTGGTTTCACCCAGGCTAGGGCGGAGGCGCTGGCGAGAAAGCTCCAGCAAGCCAAAGCGGGAGATTTTGCCCATCTGCACGCGGGCGCGGTCATGATGCAAGGCATCGCGCAGTGCGTTTTCCACGTCACGCTGGTTACGCTGGTTTTCCATATCGATAAAGTCGATCACGACCAGGCCACCCAGGTCGCGCAGACGCATCTGGCGAGCCACTTCTTCCGCTGCTTCCAGGTTGGTGTTGAATGCGGTTTGCTCGATATCGGCACCCTTGATGGAGCGGCCGGAGTTGACGTCAATCGACACCAGGGCTTCGGTATGGTCGATCACGATGGCGCCGCCGGAAGGCAGGCGTACTTCACGTGAGAAAGCGGATTCGATCTGGTGTTCGATCTGGAAGCGTGAGAACAGCGGAATCTCATCCTGGTACAGTTTTACGCGTGTCACATTGCCAGGCATCACATGATTCATGAACTGCAGGGCTTGCTCGTGCACATCCGCAGTATCAATCAGGATCTCGCCGATATCGGCACTGAAATAATCACGGATGGCGCGGATCACCAGGCTGCTTTCCTGGTAGATCAGGTAAGCACCCGGCTGGAAATTGGAAGCATCTTCGATCGCTTGCCATAATTGTGTCAGGTAGTTCAGGTCCCATTGCAGTTCTTCTGCGGTACGGCCAATCCCGGCGGTACGTGCAATGATGCTCATGCCATTGGGTACTTCCAGCTGCGCCATGGTGTCGCGCAATTCGTTGCGGTCTTCACCTTCAATACGGCGGGAAACACCACCTCCGCGCGGATTGTTAGGCATCAATACCAGGTAACGGCCAGCCAGCGAGATAAATGTGGTTAAAGCTGCGCCCTTGCTACCGCGCTCGTCTTTGTCGACCTGGACAATGACTTCCTGGCCTTCCTTGATCACATCCTGGATGCGTGCACGGCCTTCAGGTTTATCCTGGAAGTAGCTGCGGGAGATTTCTTTAAAAGGCAGGAAACCATGCCTGTCAGTGCCGTAATCAACAAAGGCAGCTTCCAGTGAGGGTTCGATACGGGTGATGACACCTTTGTAGATATTGCTTTTGCGCTGTTCTTTGCCAGCGTGTTCAATATCCAGGTCGATGAGTTTTTGCCCGTCGACAATGGCAACGCGTAATTCTTCTGATTGCGTTGCGTTAAACAACATTCTTTTCATGCAATGCTCCTTGGCGAAGCTGCAGAACAGAGATAAGGACAGGGCGAGCCAGGGTTGTGAATCAACCCCCTGAATTTAACGTTGGGTTGTGCAATGGCTTGCTGGCATAAAAAGCAAAGCAGGCACTTATTTGCACAAGTGTTGAGGATACAAGCAGATCGCAAAGGCAATCACATTGATGCTCAATATATCTGAAAGGGTGTAGATCGAGGGGCTGGCAGGCATGTGATTGTTATCCACCTGTAATCTCCAGCGCTGTGTATCTACTAAAATAAAACCCTATACAGAGTCTAAATTCGTTAAAATTCGGGTTTGGCAAACGCCGGGCTCATATCATTAATTATTCTGCTTGAGCTTTCGCGTTTCGTATTTCTATTAATTATCGCTACTTGATGGCGAGCGGTATTCACCAAAAATTTTTTTGATTCTGAATTTACATGCAAAGCCAGTAAAAATGGCCGCTGTAACAATGGTTAATTCGATGACGGCATATCTAAAAATCGCCGACGGAACCGGAAAAAACGCAGACCCAGAATGCCGACAGTATATCTATAAGTCCTGATAAAGCAAAGCAACACCTGCATATGACCTCGAATTCACCCTCATCCCCATTACACACGCAGTCCGCGGGCGCTGAAAAGGCTTTCAGCCAGCAGGATAAACCGGCGAGTGACAGGGTCACATTACTACGGGTGGATGAAGCCTCAGAAACACAACGCATTGATAATTACCTGGCCAAGGTACTTAAAGGCGTGCCGAAAAGCCATGTCTACCGTATATTGCGTAGCGGTGAAGTGCGTGTGAATAAAAAACGGGTCAATGCCGAATATCGTTTGCAACTGGGCGACGAGGTCAGGGTGCCGCCTATCCGCATTGCTGAAAGCGCACCTAAACCAGGTTTGCCGGCTGTGAAAGCCAGGCTGGCTGAGATGGTGATCTACGAAGATGATGCCATGCTGGCCTTGAACAAACCGGCAGGCATGGCGGTACATGGCGGCAGTGGCATCAGCCTCGGGGTGATCGAGCAATTGCGCCTGGAAAGGCCGCAAGCCAAATTCCTTGAATTGGTGCACCGGCTGGACAGGGAAACTTCCGGCGTGTTGATGATCGCCAAAAAGCGTTCTGCATTGACGGCGTTGCATGAGGCCATGCGTCAGCACAAAATGGATAAACGCTATGTGATGATGGTGCATGGCCAGTGGCAGGAAGCCAAAAAGAAAGTCACGCTGGATTTACAGAAATATGTGACCGAAAGTGGCGAACGGCGTGTGCATGTCGTTGACCAGCCATTGCTGAACACTGAACCTGGGGGCAGGAAGTCACTCAAATCCGCTGGTGTCATTGCCAAGCAGCAGGCAGCCAAAGGCAAATTTGAAGTCGAGACCCAGGTCTCTGAAACCTGGTTCTATTTGCAGGAAGCGCTGGGGCCCTACAGCCTGTTGCAAGCCAAGCTGATCACCGGACGTACGCATCAGTTACGGGTGCAGTTATCCCATTTAGGGTTTCCTATCCTTGGTGATGACAAATATGGTGACTTTGCGTTGAACAAGCAGCTTAGCAAACAGCGGCTGAAGCGCATGTATCTGCATTCCAGCGAAACGCGTATTGCGCATCCGCTCACCGGGCAGCCTTTACACCTGGTAGCGCCATTGCCGCCGGAACTGGAAAATTTCCTGCAATATCAGCGTCAACACAACGCCGGATAATGTATTTAATTGATTTAGAAACGAAAGTGATTTGTGAAGCAGTTTGATTTGATTGTTTGGGACTGGGATGGCACTGTTGCCGATTCCACTGGCATGATTACGCAGGCGCTGATCAAGGCGGCTGCCGAAGCTGGCTTGCCTGCACTCAGTGAAGAGCGTGCGCGAAGCATCATAGGCCTGGGGTTACGTGAATCGATAGAAGTACTTTTCGGAGATATCCCGAATTTTCAGGCGCAGGCGCTGATCACCCATTACAACCGTTATTATTACGCATCTGAAAATAATATCCTACTGTTTTCCGGTATCGCCGAAACGATTGCCGCCATTTCCAGAAAAGGCTGTAAACAGGCGGTAGCCACCGGCAAAGGCAGGCGAGGCCTGAATACAGCATTGGAGCTTTCCGGTTTGGCCAGATATTTCAGTGCCACTAAAACCGTGGATGAATGCTTTTCAAAACCGCATCCGCAGATGCTGGATGCATTAATGGATGAACTGGTGGTGATGCCTGAACGTACATTGATGATAGGCGACTCACAATATGACATGCAAATGGGGAAGAATGCCGGTGTTATCACAGCGGCGGTCAGCTATGGTTCGCAAACAGCTGCACATTTACAGCAGTATTCCCCGGACCAACTGTTTCATGATGTGCAAACATTAGGTGCCTGGCTACTGGAGTCAGTATGAGTGTTGCCAGCTTGAAATTTGACAGTGAAGATCTGCTGGAAAAAGGAGATGGCCTGCGTTTTGACATTCCTGTGCTAGGTCCTCATGCGACAGGATTTGTCGTGCGATTTCAGGGCAAGCCATATGCCTACGTTAACCGTTGTGCACATGTACCTATAGAGTTGGACTGGGAGCATGGGAAATTTTTCAATATGACGCAGGAATGGTTGATTTGTGCGACCCATGGCGCCATGTACTCTCCACAAAGCGGTCGTTGTATTGCCGGACCATGCCAGGGAAAATCGCTGTCGCCTATCCCTGTCAGTGAGCAGGGCGGCGTTGTCACTGTGCACCTGGATCAGTTCTAGCAATTCTTTTTCGCTGAAATGGTTAAAACAGTGGCAAACTGATTAGAATTATTAAAGTGCTTAAAATTTATTAATGAAAGTTGAGTTATGCAAGAAGAAAACCAGCAGTCGCCAGAACTGAAGAATAGCCAGCCTTCGCAGGCATCTGCCATTTCCAGCCTGGAAAAAATAGCGCTAGCCGGCTTGCAGGAGCAAAAAGTCTCCAGACGCTGGTCGGTATTGTTCAAGTCTTTGACCTTTATCTACCTGTTTTTCCTGTTGCTGATGCTGCTTGGCTGGGTAGGCGCCAACAAAAACTCTTCACTGGCACATACCGCCCTGATCGATATCAATGGCGTGATTGAAGCCGGCGGCCAGGTCAATGCAGACGCTGTGATCAGCAGCCTGAAAGACGCCTATGATCACAAGGGAACCAAAGGCATCATCCTGCGTATCAACAGCCCAGGCGGCAGCCCGGTACAGGCTGGCATCATCAATGATGAAATCCGCCGCCAGCGCAAATTGCACCCTGAAGTACCTGTCTATGCCGTTGTCGAGGATATCTGCGCCTCAGGTGGTTATTACATTGCCGTGGCTGCTGACAAGATCTTTGTCGATAAAGCCAGCATCGTCGGCTCTATCGGCGTGCTGATGGATGGTTATGGTTTCACCGAATTAATGAAAAAAGTCGGTGTAGAACGCCGCCTACTCACCGCTGGTGAAAACAAAGCCATGCTGGATCCGTTTTCACCGGTAAATCCGAAACACAAAGCCTTTGCGCAAGATATGCTGGACCAGATTCACCAGCAGTTCATCAGGGTTGTGCGTGAAGGCCGTGGTAACCGTCTGAAGGAAACCGAAGAAACCTTCAGTGGCCTGTTCTGGAATGGTGAAGAAAGCATCAAGCTCGGCCTGGCCGATGCTGAGGGCAGTGCTGACTATGTTGCACGCGAAGTGATCAAGCAATCCGATATTGTTGATTTCACTTACCAGGAAACTGTGGTTGACCGTTTTGCCAAGAAGCTTGGCGCAAGTATGGGCCACGAATTAGGTGCGACTGCGAAAGCCTGGTTACCGACTTTGCATTAATAAGTAGCAGTGGCGGAATAAAAAAAGGGACAGCGATGTCCCTTTTTTTATTGAATGCGTGTAAGCATTATTTTTTTGTTTTATTCTTTTCGTTACGTTGCTTCAGTTTGGCCCTGAGCTCGTTCTTGCGGCGACGCATGGTCACCAGGCCTTCGCCTTGCTTGCGTTCTTCTTCCTTGTCGAACGGGTTATCACCCTTGTGGTATTGCACCCTTAACGGCGTGCCCACCAGCTGGAAAGCTTTACGGAAAATACCTTCGAGGTAGCGCGTATAGCTGTCTTTGATGCCATCGATATGGTTGCCGTGTACCACCACGATCGGCGGGTTGCTGCCGCCCTGGTGCGCATAACGCAATTTCGGGCGGATGCCGCGGCTGATAGGTGGTTGGTGCTGGGTAGTGGCTTCACCCAGCACACGGGTCAATTGTGGCGTAGCCAGCTTGGCCATGGCAGCCTTGAATGCAACATCCACTGAACCCAGCAATTCATTCAGGCCTTTTTTACGCAAGGCTGAAATGTAATGGAATTTGGCAAAATCCAGGAACTGCAATTTACGGTCGATCTCGCGCTTGATCCACTCGCGCTCATCGTCTTGCAGGCCATCCCATTTATTGATGGCAACTACCAGTGCGCGGCCCGCATCCAGGATATAGGCGGCTACGTGCGCATCCTGTTCGGTAATGCCTTCCTTGGCATCCACCACCAGAATGGCGACATTGGCATCTTCAATCGCCTGCATGGTTTTAACCACTGAAAACTTCTCTACCGCTTCAAACACCTTGCCGCGCTTGCGTACACCGGCGGTATCTATAATGATGTAATTCTTGCCGTCTTTTTCCAGTTCGATCTCAATCGAATCCCTGGTGGTGCCAGGCTCGTCAAATGCAATGACGCGGTCTTCACCCAGTAGCGCATTCACCAGGGTGGATTTGCCAACATTCGGACGGCCGACAATCGCAATTCTTGGCGTGTCAGGATTGACGGGAGAGGATGGCTCCTGTTCTTTTCCAGCAATGGTTTCCAGCGCGAGTTCTATCAGGTCACGCACACCTTCGCCATGGGCTGAGGAAATGGATAATGGTTCACCTATGCCCAGCTCATGGAAATCGGCACTGACCACAGCCTTGCGCATACCTTCGGTTTTATTCACCGCCAGCAGGACCGGGCGCTGGGCCTTGCGTAATGTCTGCGCGATCGTGAATTCCTGTGGTGTGAGTCCGGCCCGGGCATCGACCAGGAAAATAATCACATCCGCTTCATCAATCGCCAGCAGGGTCTGCTTGGCCATTTCCTTCAGGATGCCAGTATCGGCCGTTGGCTCAAAGCCACCGGTATCAATCACCAGGTATGGCTGGCTGGCACCAAGGCCGCGGCCATAGTGACGGTCGCGGGTCAGCCCTGGCAGGTCGGCTACCAGCGCATCACGCGTCCGGGTCAGGCGGTTGAATAAAGTGGATTTGCCGACATTAGGCCGGCCAACTAAAACAATGGTAGGTAACATTACTTGTATGTGACGGCATAAATATTGCCATCACGGGATTGTGCGAAAAACTGGTTGTTAGTACCTGCAACGAGGGACATGATGGGTTTGGAGCCAAGCTGGGTGCGGCCTACAAAGCCGCCGTCATCCTGGCTGAGCAGATGTATGTATCCTTCGAGATCACCTACGGCGACCACATTGCTAAGCGGTAACGGGACCGTCAGCAGGCGGTAGCCCAGGTTGCCCTGGCGCCAGAAAGTTTTGCCGTTGGTGGCATCCAGCGAATATACGGAACCGATAGTGTGGCTTAAGTAGATTTTGCCGTTATCGGCGGTCAAGCCTGCATAACTCGAGATATCACGGCTCCAGGCAACCTGGCCACGCTGGCGATCCACGCCGGCCACTTTACCCTGGTATGCAACCACATACACCATAGGCCCATCAACGAATGGCAAACTGGTGATATCGGCAATACGTTCGATTTCGGTCACGCCTTTAGGCTGCGCTACAGTGGCTTCCCACAGTAACTTGCCATTGTCCGCACGGATGGCAATCAGCTTGCCACCCGGAAACCCGGCATAGACGGCACCGCCATCCACTACGATACCGGCCTGGTTCTTGAGGGAGAGTGAAGGTGTGGCGCGTTCATATACCCATTTGCGGCGGCCATCCGCTGCATCCACACCATAGATATGGTGGTCACTGGTACGTACGATCACGGTACCATCGTAATAACGTGGCTGGCCTTGAATCTCGCTGCTGAGAATGGCACTCCACAGTTTTTTGCCATTGACATTCAGTGCATACAGATGACCTTTGCTGGTACCCGCCAATACCAGTCCGCCACCCAGGCCTACGCTGCTGCTGATAGGCTCATTCAATTCGGTTTCCCACAGTTTTTTGCCATTCTCGGCAGACAGCTGCATGACACTGCCTTCGGCATTGACGGCATAAATGAAGTTATCTGCCAGGACAGGCGCATAGGTAAAGCGACCGGCTTCACCTACATTGGTAGACCAGACGACGCGCGTTTCATAGGAGGATTTGATCTCTTCCAGCTCTACCGGCGGGTTGGCTGGTTCTGCACCAAAAATGCTTTCGCTGAGATTGGTTTTTACATCATTGAAAGCCGTGCAGGCACTCAGGCTGCTACCTAATAAAAACAAGGCAGCGAGAGACAGGCGCTTGAGAGTTTGAGGCGGGTTGATGCGCCGGGCAGAAGAGAGGTGGTTCATAGGCATGTTAACCCAGTGCGTCCAGTTTCTGTTGGGTCAGGTAAAACAGTTTTCCTTCCGGGTCCAGGCCCTTCAAGGCTTTGTTGTAAGCTTCTTTCGCTTCTTTTTCCTGTTTTTTGGCGATGTAGATATCGCCCAGCAGGGTATTCTTCAATCCGTCAAAACCACTGTCGTTAATTCCTTCCAGTGTTTTTTTCGCATCGTCCAATGCGTTGCGCTCGATTTGCAGGCCGGCGATTTCAATCGCTGCCATATGCTTGATAGCAGGCTCTTTGGCTTCAGCCACTGCCCACTTTAACTGTTTCTCGGCGGCTTCGTTCTGTTTTGCCTGGTGCAATGCACGTGCAGCAAACAAAGCGGACCTGCCCGCATAAGGCGTCATGCTGTAATCATTCTGTATGGCTTGGGCATCCTTCGAAATCTGTTCAGCCTTTTTGCTATCCACGTCCAGCACTGGCGTGCTGACCAGGTTTTGATAGGCAGTAGAAGCAGCGGTGGCCTTGCTGTTCATCCAGGATTGGTAGCCTTGCCAGCCAGCAAAAGCAACAATGGCAACCAACACCAGGCGGGTGACCAGTTTGCCGTTCTTGTTCCACCAGGCTCTAAATTCGTCAAGTTGTTCCTGTTCTTCCAAATCGTACGCCATTATCTTTTCCTGCTTGTTTTTTGTATAAGTGATGAGTGCTCAATATGAATATTTACACCGCAACTGCGCGCAAACCATGTCCGGGAATCGCGCTAAGTAACTGTTGTGTATAAATTTGCTGGGGTGCATTATAAATGCTTTCTACGCTTCCTTGCTCAATTACTTTGCCTTTTTGCATGACCAGGACGTCGTCGGCAATATGCCTGACCACGCGCAAATCATGGGTGATGAACAGGTAGCTGAGGCCCATTTCCTGTTGCAATTGCTTTAGCAGCAGCAGGATTTGCGCCTGTACCGACACATCCAGTGCAGATACCGGCTCATCACATACCACCAGTTTGGGTTGCAAGATCAAGGCGCGTGCGATGCCTATGCGCTGCCGCTGGCCGCCGGAAAACTGGTGCGGATATTTTTGTGCATCATCCGCCCGTAAGCCGACTTTCTCCAGCATTTGTATGACGCTTTCCCGCTGCTGGCCGGCATTGCCTATGCGGTGAATCACCAGGCCTTCAGCAATGATGTCGCCTATGCGCATGCGCGGGTTCAGCGAGGCAAACGGATCCTGGAAGATCATCTGGATATCTCGGCGGGCACTGCGTAGCGCAGCTTTATCCAACGCCAGGAAATCCACGCCATTGAAAATGACTTCGCCGCTGTCGAGTGGCAGCAGGCGCAAAATGCCACGTGCCAAGGTCGATTTGCCGCTGCCTGATTCTCCGACAATCGCCAGTGTCGTGCTGCGTTTAAGCTGCAGGCTGACATCATCCAGCGCCTGTATGCGCTGGTTGCCCAGTCCCAGAGCACCGGTGCGCTGTACATAGGTTTTGGTCAGGTGCTGTGCTTGCAGGATCAAATCGGACATGTAAGCTCCATCAGGCCGGCGTCAGCCAGTCATAGGTCATGGGCTGGAGTATTTTTTTGCCTTCGGCATCCGGCACGCAGGCGAGCAGCGCCTTGGTGTAGGGATGCTGGGGCTCATGCAGCACCTGCGCCACGCTGCCGGATTCCACGATCTCGCCCCTGAACATCACGACGACTTCATCTGCAATGTCCGCTACAACGCCGAAGTCGTGCGTGATAAACAGCATGGCCATATGCATGCGGTCTTTCAGTTCTTTCAACAGACGCAATACCTGCGCTTGTACCGTGACATCCAGCGCGGTGGTAGGCTCGTCGGCGATCAGCAGGGCGGGTTCGCAAGCGATACTCATGGCGATCATCACCCGTTGCCGCTGGCCGCCGGAAAGTTCATCCGGATAACTATTGGCGCGGGCAGGGTCTATACCAACCTGTTGCAGTAACGCAGCTACTTTTTGTTTGAGGGCACTCCCTTTGAGGCCTAAATGGGTTTGCAGTGGCTCGCCGATCTGGAAGCCTACCGTCAGCACCGGATTTAGGGAGGTCATCGGCTCCTGGAATATCATGCCTATCCGGCGGCCACGCAGGCGTTGCATGGCTTTTTCATCCAGGGCGGTGATGTCCTGGTCCTGGAATAACACCTGCCCTTGCATCTGCAATTGTGACGAAAGCAGCTTCATTACGCTCAGTGCAGTCAGGCTTTTGCCGCTACCGGATTCCCCGACGATACAAGTGGTTTTGCCACGGGCCAGTGACAGGGAAACATTACGCACCAGCTTGCGCTCCGGTGCTTGCGCCGGATGAATGCTTAACTGGTTGATGCGTAAGATTTCGCTCATTTGAATGTGTATACCAAGTTACGGAATTACAGAAACCGGATCACATACCCGGGCATCTGGTCTCCCTGTTGCGAATCAAGCTGCTTGTACGATATCCAGTACTTGTTCAAGTTTGATACGGGCTTGCTCACCCTGGCCAAGCATGGGTTTCAAGCTGATTTCGTTGGCAGCGGCTTCATCATCACCAAAAATCGCCGCGAAGCGTGCACCACTGCGGTCTGCTTTTTTCATCTGTGACTTAAAGCTGCCGCCACCTGCATGCAATACCACGGTCAGCCCCATATTACGCAGGGTTTCTGCCACGGTAAAGGCTTTTTGTTCTGCCTGTTCACCGACGTTGACCAGGTAAATGTCTGGCTGATTGTGTGCGGTAACGCCATATTCCTGCATCAGCAGGAAGACGCGTTCCAGGCCTATGCCGAAACCACAGGCAGGCGTGGCGTTGCCGCCTATGCGCTCCACCAGCGTGTCATAACGGCCGCCACCGGCAATCGTGCCTTGTGCGCCCAGTTTGGTGGTGACCCATTCGAAAACGGTGCGGTTGTAATAATCCAGGCCGCGTACGAGGCGGTGATTGATGGTGTAAGCGATACCTGCCTGCGTGAGCAGGTCACACAACTGTGCAAAATGCTGCCTGGAGGTTTCACCAAGGCCATCCATCAATTTGGGTGCGGCTTCACACATGGCCTGCATGCGTGGATTCTTGCTATCCAGTATGCGCAGTGGATTGCTGTGCAGGCGGCGCTTGGCATCTTCATCCAGCAGGTCTGCATGTTGCTCGAAGTAGCTAATCAAAGTCTCACGGTATTGCGCACGCTCATCGGCATCACCAATACTGTTGATCTGTAATTCCACATCCTGGATGCCCAGGGCTTTCCATAAACGTGCCAGTAACACGATTTGTTCGGCATCCACATCCGGTCCATCAAAGCCGAATGCTTCTACGCCTATCTGGTGGAACTGGCGCTGGCGGCCTTTCTGCACATTCTCGTGACGGAACATAGGACCCATATACCACAAGCGTTGCGGGCCATTGTAAGTCAGGTTGTGTTCAACCACCGCGCGTACACAGCCGGCGGTGCCTTCGGGGCGCAAGGTCAGTTTGTCGCCATTCAGTGCATCTTCCCAGGCATACATCTCTTTTTCGACAATATCGGTATGTTCACCCACGCTGCGCACAAACAGTTCGGTAGGCTCTACCAGAGGCATGCGGATATTGTTGTAGCCATACTGGCTGAGTATCCTGCGGGCGGTGTCTTCCAGCTTGAACCAGAGCGGGGTGGCTTCCGGCAGAATGTCATAGAAGCCTTTGATGGATTGGAATTTTTGTGTCATTGCTTACTGCCGTTTGCTTGAATTATTGTGGAATGGCGACGATAGGGATCACACCAGCTTTGCTGGAACGTAATTTACCGCCTTCGGCGTAATGGGTACGCACATACTCATCCACAATCAACTGGAACTCCTGGGCGATGTGGTCACCTTTGAGGGTGACGGTTTTTTCGCCATCAACGAATACCGGCGCTACCGGTGTTTCGCCGGTACCGGGCAGACTGATGCCGATATTGGCCAGCTTCGATTCGCCTGGACCATTCACCACACATCCCATCACGGCGACATTCAAGGTTTCCACGCCGGGGTACTGGCTGCGCCAGGCCGGCATCTGGTGACGTAACCAGGTCTGGATCTGCATGGCCAGTTCCTGAAAGTAGGTGCTGGTGGTACGGCCGCAGCCGGGGCAGGCAGTGACCAAAGGCGTAAATGAGCGTATGCCCATGGTCTGCAGGATTTCCTGCGCGACCACCACTTCCTTGGTACGGGATTCATTGGGTTCTGGGGTCAGCGAGACGCGAATGGTATCGCCTATGCCGGATTGCAATAAAATCGCCAGCGCGGCGGTAGAGGCGACGATGCCTTTGGAGCCCATGCCGGCTTCGGTCAAGCCCAGGTGCAAAGGGTATTCGCAACGCTGGCCGAGTTCGGTATACACCTGCACCAGGTCCTGGACATTGCTGACTTTGCAGGAGATGATGATCTGGTTAGGGTCCAGCCCGAGGTCTATGGCTTGCTGGGCGCTTTCCAGCGCCGATTGGATCAGCGCTTCGCGCATCAGTGCGTCTGCGGATAAAGGCTCTGCCAGTTTGCCGTTGTCATCCATCATCTGGGCCATTTTGGCCTGGTCCAGGCTGCCCCAGTTCACACCGATACGCACGGCTTTTTTATAATGGATGGCGGCTTCGATCATCGCGCCGAACTGTTCGTCGCGCTTGCTGCCTTTGCCTACGTTACCCGGGTTGATACGGTATTTAGCCAGTGCTTCCGCGCAGTCCGGGTATGCCTGTAACAGTTTATGGCCATTGAAATGGAAGTCACCTACCAGCGGCACACCGCAACCCAGCGCGTCCAGGCCTTTGCGTATGCTAGAAACCTGGGCGGCAGCTTCGGCGGTGTTGACGGTGATACGGACGACTTCAGACCCGGCTTGCCATAACTCATACACCTGGCGGATAGTCGCTTCCGCATCAGCCGTGTCTGTATTGGTCATGCTCTGTACGACTACCGGCGATGAGGTAGTGCCATACAGGCCGCCGCCAACCGCGACGTGGCCTATCATGACCTGGCGAGTATTTCGACGTTGTATCATGGTTATTTCAGTTGAATACGGGCGACGCGGCCACGGGTGGCCTGGGTCAGGTCGTAAGGTTGGTTATCAATCATCAGTTGCGTACCCTGGGCGTGGCCGACGATCACATTGACCGGTTTTTCAGCCACCACATTATGCTCAGAACCTGCGGGTAGCACTTCACTGAGGATCTTCTTGCCCTGCATGTCTTCTATGCGTACCCACGAATCTTCTGTCACCTTGAAGGTAAGGTTTGCTTTTTGCGGGTCAGAAGCCTTGAGTGTCGTACTTTCGACCACATTGCTGACTGCGGGAGTAGGGGTGCTGACGATAGTGCTGTCGGTACCTGTAGAAGTGGCAACAGTATTTTCGGCTGGCGCTGGAACCGTCTCCGCAGTGCCGGCGACAGGTTCAGCTGCAGGCGCGACGGGTGTAGCGGCAGTTGTTGCCGGTGTGGCAGGTATATCGGTCGTTGCCGGTTGCGTTGGCGCAGGC
>VFQP010000534.1_pt1 | contig 70952 bp, 61 predicted proteins | sample 3512351 | NCBI WGS metagenome assembly VFQP01 (sample SAMN10412372, study PRJNA504923) | tailings metagenome | isolation source: Relicate 1 Philex TSF1 revegetated site | place: Philippines: Tuba, Benguet | collected 2017-08-29
ACACCAGCGGCCTGGTGCTCGACGACGGCGTGATCGACCCGCGCGACACGCGCGCCGTGCTCGCCTTCTGCCTGGACACCTGCGCCGAGGCGGCCGCGCGCGAACCCCGGCGCATGCAGTTCGGCGTGGCGCGCATGTAGCCGCCGCCCTTCCTTCACACAGACAGACAACAACGGAGACAAGCCATGCAACTGACGCACGAACACCGCGAGATCCAGAAAACGCTCAAGCGCTTCATCGACGACCACATCAACCCGCGCGTGGACGAGTGGGAAGAGGCCGAGATGATGCCCCTGCACGAAATCTTCAAGGGCCTGGGCGACCTGGGCCTGCTCGGCCTCACCAAGCCCGAGGCGCACGGCGGCGCGGGGCTGGACTATTCGTACAGCATGGCCATGGCCGAGACGCTGGGCCACATCCACTGCGGTGGCGTGCCCATGGCCATCGGCGTGCAGACCGACATGGCCACGCCCGCGCTGGCGCGTTTCGGCAGCGAGGAGTTGAAGGCCGAGTTCCTGGCGCCCTCGATCGCGGGCCGGCTGGTGGGCTCGATCGGTGTGAGCGAACCCGGTGCCGGCAGCGACGTGTCCGCCATCAAGACCGTGGCGCGCAAGGACGGTGGCGACTACGTCATCAGCGGCCAGAAGATGTGGATCACCAACAGCCTGCAGGCCGACTGGATGTGCATGCTGGTGAACACCAGCGACGGCCCCGCGCACAAGAACAAGAGCCTGGTGATGGTGCCGCTGCGCGAGAACGGCAAGACCGTCAAGGGCTTCGAGGTCGGCAAGAAGATCCGCAAGATCGGCATGCACAGCAGCGACACCGGCCTGCTGTACTTCGACGAGGTGCGCGTGCCGCAGCGCTACCTGATCGGCCAGGAAGGCGCGGGCTTCATCTACCAGATGCAGCAGTTCCAGGAAGAGCGCCTGTGGTGCGCGGCCAGCACGCTGCAGAGCCTGAACAACTGCATCGACTGGACCATCGAATGGGCGCAGGAGCGAAAGCTGTTCGGCAGCACGCTGGCCGACCAGCAGTGGGTGCAGTTCAAGCTGGCCGAACTCAAGACCGAGGTGGAGAGCCTGCGCGCGCTGACCTACCTGGCGGTGGAGCACTACGTGGCCGGCGAGGACGTGACCGAGTGGGCCACCATGGCCAAGCTCAAGGCCGGGCGCCTGAACCGCGTGGTGCCCGACACCTGCCTGCAGTTCTGGGGCGGCATGGGCTTCACCTGGGAGAACAAGGTCTCGCGCATGTACCGCGATGGGCGGCTCGCCTCCATCGGTGGCGGCGCGGACGAGGTGATGCTCGGCATCCTGAGCAAGATCATGGGCATTGCCAAGAGGCCCGCCAAGTGAGCGGCGGCGCCTTTCTCGTCGAACGCGCGGGCGACACCGAGCGCTGGGTGCTGAACGACCCGGCCACGCGCAACGCGTTGAGCGATGTGATGGTGGTGGGCCTGTACGAAGCCTGCCTTCGCGCCCAGCAGGATTCCACGCTGCGCGTGATCGTGCTCACCGGCGCACCGGGCGCCTTCAGCGCCGGCGGCAGCCTGGGCAGTTTCGCTAGCGCCATCGGCCAGCCGCTGCAGCCGGGTGAGGACGACCCGCTGATCGAGATGAACCGCCGCTTCGGCGACGTGTTGCACGCGCTGTGCGCGCTGCCGCAACTGCTGGTGTGCGCGGTGGACGGCGCGGCCATGGGCGGCGGTTTCGGCCTGGTCTGCTGTGCGGACCACGTCATCGCCACCGAACGCTCCGCGTTCGCCACGCCCGAAGTCACGCTCGGCCTGCCGCCCGCACAGATTGCCCCATTCGTCTGGCAGCGCCTGGGCGACGCCGCCGCGCGCCAGTGCCTCCTGCAGGGTCGCAGCTACCGCGCGGTGGATGCGCAGGCCATTGGCCTGGTGGACGAGGTGGTGGCCGACGACGCGCTTGACGCCGCGCTGCGCGAACGCGTGGCGGCCATGAAGCGCGCCGCACCGGGCGCCGTGGCCAGCACCAAACGCCTGCTGCAGCGCCTGCGCGGTGACGTGCCCGACCTGCGCGGCGAAGCCGCCATCGCCTTTGCCAGCGCACTGCGCGGACCCGAAGCGGCGGGTGGCCTGGCCGCGTTCGCGAAGAAGCAGCCCTCACCGTGGAACTCCAAGCCATGAAGCGCCTGCTCATCGCCAACCGCGGCGAGATCGCCCGCCGCATCATCCGCACCGCGCACGCCATGGGCATCGAGACCGTGGCCGTTTTCTCGGAGCCCGACGCCGGGGCGCTGCACGTGCGCGAGGCCACCAGCGCCTACGCGCTCGGTGGCACGGCCTCGGCCGATTCCTACCTGCGCATCGACCGGTTGCTGGACGCCGCTGTGGCCACCAACGCCGATGCGGTGCACCCGGGTTACGGCTTCCTGAGCGAGAACGCCGATTTCGCGCAGGCGGTGATCGACGCCGGCCTCACCTGGGTCGGCCCGCCGCCCTCGGCCATCCGCGCGCTGGGCAGCAAGTCCGCCGCCAAGGCGCTGGCCGTGGCGCAGGGCGTGCCCTGCCTGCCCGGTTACTTTGGTGACGACCAGAACGAGGCCACCTTCGAAGCCGAGGCGCAGCGCGTCGGCTTCCCGCTGATGGTGAAGGCCGTGGCCGGCGGTGGCGGCCGCGGCATGCGCCTGGTGCACGAGGCCGCACAACTGCTGCCCGCGCTGCGCAGCGCGCGTTCCGAGGCACTGGCCGGTTTCGCCAATGGCGACCTGCTGATCGAACGCGCCCTGCTGCGCCCGCGCCACGTGGAAGTGCAGGTGTTCGCCGACGCGCACGGCCATTGCGTGCACCTGGGCGAGCGCGATTGTTCGGTGCAGCGCCGCCACCAGAAGATCGTGGAAGAAACGCCAAGCCCGGCCGTGTCGCCCGAACTGCGCGAACAGCTGGGCCGCTGCGCCGCGGCGCTCGCGCAGGCCGCGGGTTATGTGGGCGCGGGCACGGTGGAATTCCTGCTTGAAGGACAAGAGTTTTTCCTGATGGAGATGAACACCCGCCTGCAGGTGGAGCACCCCGTGACCGAAGCCATCACCGGCCTCGACCTGGTGGAATGGCAACTGCGCATCGCGCGCGGCGAACCCTTGCCGCTGGCGCAGCAACAGATCCGCTTTCACGGCCACGCCATCGAGGTGCGCCTGTGTGCCGAAGACGAGCACTACACCCCGCACACCGGCCGCGTGCGCCAATTTGCGGAACCGCCGCGCGAAGCCGGCCTGCGTTTTGACCACTCGCTGGAAACCGGCAGCGAGGTCACGCCGCACTACGACGCCATGCTCGGCAAGCTCATCGTGCACGCGGCCACGCGCCGCGAGGCGATCGACCGCCTGGCCCACGCGCTGGACCAGACGCAACTGCTCGGCCTGCCCACCAACCGCGCCTTCCTCGCGGCCTGCCTGCGCCACCCCGTGTTCCACGAAGGTGGTGCGCTCATTCCCTTCCTGGCGGAAGAGGGCGACACCGTGCGCGCCATGCTGGTGCCGCCGCCCGACGCGGTGCTGGCCGCCGTGCTCGCCGCCACCTACGGCGCGCAGCCGCCCGCCGCCGCGCTGCCGTGTCCCTTTGCGCGCCCGCTGCGCTGGCAATACGGCGAACAGGTGCTGGACCTGGCGCTGCACGAACAGGGGCAGGGCGCCCTGCGCCTGACCGTGGGCGAACGCAGCGCGCAGGCGCAGGTGGACCAAGGGCGCGTGGTCATCGACGGCGTCACCTGGCCCGTGGTGGCCGTGCCGCTCGGCGCGGGCCGCTGGCAGGCGCAGGCCGGCGCGCACACCATCGAACTGGCCGACCTCAGCCACGCACCGCGCGAGCGCGCCGGCGGTGCGTCTGCCGCGCGCGAACTGCGCGCACCCTTCAACGGCAAGCTGGTGGCGGTGCACGCGTCGCCGGGCGCGCGCGTTGCCAAGGGCGAACCGCTGCTCGTCATCGAATCCATGAAGCTCGAACACACGCTCGCCGCGCCGCGCGATGTGACGGTGGAGGCCGTGTCGGTGGCCACCGGCCAGCAGGTCGCGCCCGGGCAGCTTCTCATCACCTTCGTCGCCGCATGAACACGCCCGCCGACACCTTCAGCGCCGAAGACCGCGCCGCGCTCGTCGACACCGTGCGGCGCTTTGCCACGCAGGCCATTGCGCCCAACGTGCCCGCCTGGGAAGACGCCGGCGAGCTGCCGCGCTCGCTGCACCGCGAAGCCGCCGACATCGGCGTGCTCGGCCTCGGCTACCCCGAACACCTCGGCGGCACGCCCGCGCCCTGGGGCGCGCGCAACGCCATGTCGCGCACGCTCGCGCGCTACGGCGGCAGCGGCGGCGTGATGGCCAGCCTGTTCACCCACAACATCGGCCTGCCGCCCGTGCTCGCGCACGGCACGCCCGAACTGCAGCAAGAGGTGATACCGCCCGTGCTGCGCGGCGAGAAGATCGCCGCGCTCGGCATCACCGAACCCGGCGGCGGCTCCGACGTGGCGGCGCTGCGCACCACCGCGCGGCTCGATGGCGGCGACTACGTCATCAACGGCGAGAAGGTGTTCATCACCTCCGGCATGCGTTGCGACTGGATCACCCTCGCGGTGCGGACAGACCCGGATGCGAAGGGCGCCAACGGCATCTCCATGATCGTGCTGCCTTGCGACACACCGGGCCTGTCGCGCAGCGCCTTGCAGAAGATGGGCTGGCACTGTTCAGACACCGCGCACCTGCGCTTTGACAGCGTGCGCGTGCCCGCGCGCTACCGCCTTGGGGCCGAAGGCGCGGGCTTTCGCATGATCATGGGCAACTTCAACGGCGAACGCCTCGCCATGTCCGCCATGTCGCTCGGCTTCGCCGAAGCCTGCTATGACGAAGCCCTGAGCTGGGCGCGGCAGCGCAGCACCTTCGGCTCGCCGCTCATCGAACGCCAGGTGATCCGCCACAAGCTCATGGACATGCAGATGCACATCCAGTCCACCCAGGCCTGGCTGATCAACGCCGGTGAACGCGCCGATGCCGGTGACCAGGGCCCGGACTGGGTCGCGAACGTCTGCCTGCTCAAGAACCACGCCACCCAGGCCATGCAGTTCTGCGCCGACGCCGCCGTGCAGATCCTCGGCGGCATGGGCTACATGCGCGGCACCGTGAGCGAACGCGCCTACCGCGAAGTGAAGGTGATGATGATCGGCGGCGGCGCCGAGGAAATCATGAAGGAACTCGCCGCACGACAATGGGGACTATGAGCAAAAACACCACCGCCACCACCGCCGCGCCGGTCGCGTTCGAACCCGAGTTCATCGCGCTGCTCAAAGACCTGTTCGAGGAAAAAATCGTCTTCAACCGCGTGCTCGGCCTGAAGCTCCAGGACATCACGCCCGACCGCGTCACCGCCCGCATCGACATGAAGCCCGACCTCATCGGGCACTTCCAGCACGGCCGCGTGCACGGCGGCGTCGTCAGCGCCGCCCTCGACGCCATGGGCGGCCTCGCCTGCATTGCCGCCAACGGCGCCCGCCACATGAACGAAGAACCCCTGCAGCGCCTGCAACGCTTCAGCAAACTCGGCACCATCGACCTGCGCATCGACTACCTGCGACCCTGCGTGGGCGAGTACTTCAACCTGAACGCCGAGGTGCTGCGGCTGGGTTCGCGCGTGGCGAACACGCGCATGGCGTTCGAGGGGGCGGATGGGAAGCTGCTTTGTGTGGGGGCTGGAGCTTACATCGTGAGTTGAAGGCGGTGTGAACAGCGACCTGATTTCGAAGTTCCTATTGCTTGCCGTGAACTTCGGTCACGTTAGAAGCCGTATCGGAGAAAGCCGAGGCTTCATCGTGGTGCGCTGTCAGGAAAAATGATCGTTTTCCACCTCTTGCAGCACCCTCCTTGGGTTGATACATTTATTTACGTACGACTTCATCGGGGGGGTCGACATGCGAAAAGGTGTCCATGAAAGTCTTGTGTCGTGTGCTGCAGGCCGACGAGGTCGAGCAGGAAATCACCCAAAGGGATCAATTCAATACTGATGAAGTCAACCTGGTCGCAACCTTGGTTCGCGAGTCGCACCAGAACTCGGTGGATGCACGGGCGAGGAGCAATGACGGGCCGGTCTGTACGGCGACCCGATCGAATGTGGAGGCGTCGATCAGCTGATCACCGATCTGCACGGCAAGCCGGCCCGTCAGAATAGGGAAAAAGTAGTTGCGCAATACCTCCGGCACAAGCCTTTCAAGCGTGATTTCCTCGCGCACGAAAGGAATCGCGATTGAGAGACCGGGTCTGCCTTCACGCGAGATGCGGGTTGCCCGCTCGAAAGCTCCAATCTCGGTGCGATCAGACGTGGGTAGCTGCAGTCCGCCTGCTCCTGGCTCCGCGAAGAACACGTGGGGTGCGTACTCCTTGCCGCCGAGTTGTCTCGTCGACAGGACGGCCTGCCCCATCAGCCATTGCTTCGACGGCTCTCCCTCGCGAACAGTCAGCCCGAAGAATGTCTGAATGCGGGAGGCACTGGAAAACACGAGCTTGCCGAGACCCCAGCGCCCCCCCTTGCCGCCGCCCTTTTCAGATCGGCCTATGCGGCGCCAGAAATTGTTGAACGGCCCGTGATCGGACTTCTCTGTGAAATCGCCGGTCAATCCCGTGGTGCCAAAGTCTTCAACAATGAGCAGACGCGGAGCACCGAAGTCGATCCCCATAGTGTCAATCTGGCTGGCCTTCAGGTGGGGCTGCAAGTCCTTGAATAGCTGCTCAAAATATGGGCGGCTAACTTCATCTGGCTGCACTACCCGGATCAGGCTCAATTCGTCAGGCTCGCTGCCCGAGTACCTGACACAGGGCGAGGCGTTCAAGGCAACCGGAACAGTCGTTGACTTCTCAGCAGAACCCAACGTTTTTACTTTCCGCGAGTTCTTCAGGGAAGAAATCGGCTTGCGAAGAGCCCCTCTGTGGGGGATGCACGTGCGATGAGTGCTCCTCGGCGCGTTGGGGCGTGGCTACCTTGCGTCGAAGGCCAGCTGCAATCAAGCGTACAGGCTGGGCAAAGTCCGTACGCAGCTACTTGAAGGGCACCGGTAAGACCCCGGTAAGTCCACCCCACCGAGCATGGCGTCCTCTCAACCCTCAAGAGGACATCGCCCATGCACACTTCCCCGGCCTTCGCGGCCCGTCATCTCTCCCTCTGCGTCCTCGCAGCGGCCACGTCCCTGCCGGCGCTTGCCCAACGGCCCCCTGAAGGCGGCGAGCCGCCTTCGAGTTCCTGGGGCCTGGGCCTCGGTGTGGCCAGCAGCAAGAACGCCTACACGGGGTTCAAGCGCGACAGCACGGTGGTTCCGTTTCTCCAGTTCGAGAACGAACACGTGAAGGTGTTCGGCCCGGGGGTGGAGGTGAAGTTGCCCGGCCTGCGCATCAGCGAATCGCAGCGCATCAATTTCGGCCTGGTGGGCCAGTACGATCTGTCCAGCGGTTACGAGGCGAAGGACTCGGTGGTCTTCGCGGGCATGGCCGAGCGCAAGGCGGGCATCTGGGTGGGGGCGAAGGCGGAGTGGGAAACCCCGTTGCTCAACGTCACTGCAGAGCTGATGGGCGACGCGTCAGGCGACAGCAAGGGCAAGACGTTCAGCCTGGGCGTGGAGCGCTCCTGGCACTTCGGCCAGAACTGGATGCTGACGCCGCGCGTGGTGGCGAAATGGCAGGACAGGAAATATGTGGACTATTACTACGGCGTGCGCGCCGGTGAGGCGCGGGCGGGCCGCGCAGCGTACCGCGGCGATTCGGGTGTGAGTGCCGAGGTGGGCCTGCGCGGCGTCTACATGTTCGATCAACAGCACTCCGTGTTTCTGGACGTGGGCGTGACTCGCCTGAGCAGCTCGATCAAGAACAGCCCGCTGGTGGACCGTTCGACGGAGAACAACCTGTTTCTGGGCTACGTGTACCGCTTCCGATGAACCGCATCCTGCTGGTCGAGGACCACGAGCGTTTTGCCCGGCTGATCGGCCAGGGCCTGACCGCGAACGGCATTGCCGTGGACGTGGTGGGCCGCATGGGCGATGCCTGGGCGGCGCTCGCGCAGGTGCCTTACCAGGCGGTGGTGCTCGACCGGGGCCTGCCCGACGGCGATGGCCTGGCCTTCCTGCAGCGCATGCGGCAGGCCGGCATGGGCACGCCCTGCCTGGTGCTGACAGCGCGCGATGCCTTGAGTGACCGCGTGGAAGGCCTCGACGCCGGGGCCGACGATTACCTGCCCAAGCCTTTCGCCATGGACGAGCTGGTGGCGCGCGTGCGGGCGCTGCTGCGGCGCCCGGCCGAGTCCCGCGCGCTGGACCCGACGGCGGGCGACCTGAGCCTGCGCACCGCGACAGGCACGCTGGCCTGCGGAGACGAGTTCGTCACGCTGGCGCCGGCCGAGATGCAGATCATGTTGCTGCTGGCGCGCCGCCACGGCGAAACGGTGCGGCGCGGCGCGCTGGAAGCCGCCGGCTGGGGCGCGAACGAGGCCGTCACGCCGAACGCGCTGGATGTGGCGCTGCACCGCCTGCGCCGCAAGCTGCTCGCCATTGGCTCCAGCCAGCGCATCGTCAACCTGAGGGGCCTGGGCTATGCGCTTCGCGAAGATGAAGACGCGGCTGAATAGCCTGGGCGTGAAGGTGCTGCTGGCCTATGTGGCCGGCATGGTGCTGAGCCTGGCGCTGCTGGTGGGCGCGGTGGCGGTGGTGCTTCAGACGCAGATGCTCGCCCGCATGGACCTGGCCGGCCTGGCCGAAGACATGGCCAGCCAGGTGCGGTTCGGCGCGGACGGCAAACCCGTGGGGCTGGAGGCGGACCACGACGACCTGGCCTGGGTGTACGACAGCCTGCAGCGCGAGGCGGCCTACCGGGTGCTGGACGCGGCGGGGCAGGCGGTGTTGCTGTCCGGCGCGGGTGCCGGGTTCTGGCCGGCCCAGGGTGAACACCTGCGCATGGCGCCGGGGCGTTTTGAATTCGAACAGGGCGGCACGACCATGTACGGCGCCACCGAGCCCATCGCGCATGCGGGCCAGACCTGGTATTTCCAGGTGGCGGTGAGCTCGCGCTTCATGCACCTGCTGCACCGCGTGGCGCTGCCGCTGGTGGGCGCGGGCATCCTGTTGTTCGGCCTGGTGCTGCTGGTGGCTTTCGGGCTGTGCGCCTACCTCACCCTGCGCTACACGCTCAAGCCGCTGCGAGAGGTGTCGGAGTCCGCCGCCGCCATATCGCCGCGTTCCCTGCACGCCCGGTTGAACACCGAGGGCGTGCCGAACGAGCTTTCGCCGCTGGTCCACAGCTTCAACCACGCGCTCGAGCGCCTGGAGCAGGGCTACCGCGTGCAGCAGGAATTCCTGGCCACCTCGGCCCACGAGCTGAAGACGCCGCTGGCGCTGATCCGCGCGCAGATCGAGCTGCGGCCGGGCGGGGAAGACGAAGGCCGCGAGATGCTGCTGGGCGACGTGGCGTACATGAGCCGGCAGGTGCAGCAGCTCCTGCTGCTGGCCGAGGCCAGCGAGGCCCACAACTACCGGCTGGCCACCGTGCGCGTGCAGGAGGTGGTGCGCGAGGCCGTGTTTTTCCTGCAGCGCATGGCCGAGGCGGCGGGCGTGCACTTCACGGTGTATTCGTCGGCCGTCAACGTGAAATGGGAGGCCGACCGCGGCGCCCTGTTCACCCTGCTGAAGAACCTGCTGGAAAACGCCATCCAGCACGCGCCGGTGGGAACGGACGTGGGGGTGGACGTGCGGGCCGATGCGCTGACGGTGCGCGACCTCGGCCAGGGCGTGGACCCGGCGGAGCTGCCCCTGCTGTTCGGCCGCTTCTGGCGCGGCCCGCACCGGCGCGACCACGGGGCCGGGCTGGGCCTGGCCATCTGCCAGGAGATCGCGCTGGCCCACGGCTGGCAACTGACGGCCGAACGGGCCGAACCCGGCCTGCGGTTCCGCCTGTCGATCAAGCCCTGAAAGCGGCCAGGCCCCACCGGGCTTGAACTTTTCCGCGCAGCAGCAAACGAACACCTGCGCCGTGTTTATCATCGCGCTTCACTTCCAACATCCCGCCCCGAGCGTCCCGGTGTTGTAGCGCGCAGCCATTGCAGGACAGGCCCGGAGCCGGCCACCCGCATCGCCACGGCAAGCACCTCTTTCCCGTCTTTCCATGCAGTCTGCCCCCTCCGCCGCGCCCGCGTCCCCTTCGTCTTCCCCGCGGTGGCCCCGTCGCCTGTTCTGGCTCGTCCTGCTGGTGGGGGTGGGTTTTGCCGCCTGGTGGTTCCTGCTGCGCCCGCCGCCGCAGCCGCCGGCCACGCCGAACGCCTGGCGCGGCCCGGTGGCTGTTCGGGTGGAGGCCGCGCGCACCGAAGACTTCACCGTGCAGGCGCGTGCCGTGGGCACGGTGGCGCCCTACAACACAGTCACCGTGCGCAGCCGGGTGGACGGCCAGCTGGCCCGCGTGCTGGTGCGCGAAGGCCAGCAGGTGACGCGCGGCCAGTTGCTGGCCGAGATCGACCCCGAGCCGCTGCGCGTGGCGCTGGCGCAGGCGCAAGGCCAGCAGCAGCAGAACGTGGCCCAGCTGCGCAACGCCGAAAGCGAGCTGGCCCGCTACGAAGGCCTGTTCCAGCGCGACGCTGTGGCGCGCCAGGTGCTGGACCGCCAGGCCGCGCTGGTGCAGCAGCTGCGCGGCACGCTCAAGTCCGACGAGGCGCAGGTGGACAACGCGAAGCTGCAGCTCTCGTACACCCGCATCACCGCGCCCATCGCGGGCCGCATCGGCCTGCGCCGGGTGGACGCGGGCAACCTGCTCTCGGCCAACGACGCCAACGGCCTGTTCACGCTCACGCAGACGCAACCCGTCTCGGTGGTGTTCAGCGTGCCCGAGCCGCAGGTGGCCGATGTGCGCGCCGCCCACGACGACAAGAAACCGCCGCAGGCCGAGGCCTGGGACCGCGACAACCGCACCCGCCTGGCCGTGGGCCGGCTCGACACGCTGGACAACCAGATCGACGCGGCCACCGGCACGCTGCGGCTGAAAGCGCGCTTCGACAACGCGGACGACGCGCTGTTTCCCAACCAGTTCGTGAACGTGCGGCTGGCGCTGCGCCAGCTGCCCGGCGCGGTGACGATTCCCACCGACGCGGTGCAGCACGGCTCGCGCGGCAGCTATGTGTATGTGATCGTCGACAACAAGGCGCAGGTGCGCGACCTGTCGCTCGGCCCCGCCAGCGGCGGGCGCACCGTGGTGCTGAAGGGCATGAAAGACGGTGAGCCGGTGGTGCTCGAGGGCCTGGACCGGCTGCAGGACGGCCGCGCCGTGAACATCGTTCAGGCGACCGAACTGCCCGCGTCCTCACCGCTGGCGCCCGACGCAGCGCCCGCCGCCGCCCCGGCGCGCTGACGGGAGCGCGCATGTCAGCCGCTGCCGCTCCGCTCTCGATCTCCCGCCCCTTCATCCTGCGGCCGGTGGCCACCTCGCTGCTGATGCTGGCGGTGCTCATCGCCGGCCTGCTGGCGTGGCGGCAGTTGCCGGTGTCGGCGCTGCCGCAGGTGGACTACCCGGTCATCCAGGTCTTCACCTTCCAGCCTGGTGCCAGCCCGGACGTGACCGCGCGCACCGTCACCGCGCCGCTGGAACGCCGGCTCGGGCAGATACCGGGCCTGTCGCAGATGTCCTCCACCAGCTCGGGCGGCGCCTCGGTCATCACCATGAAGTTCGCGCTGGAGGTGGACCTGGGCGTGGCCGAGCAGGACGTGCAGGCCGCGCTGCAGAGCGCCAACAGCCTGCTGCCGTCCGACCTGCCCGCGCCGCCGATCTACCGCAAGGTGAACCCGGCGGACGTGCCCATCCTCACGCTGGCCATCGGTTCCGAAACGCTGCCGCTGCCGCGCGTGGTGGACATGGTGGACACGCGCATGGCCGGCCAGATCTCGCGGCTGCCGGGCGTGGGCCTGGTCAGCCTGGCCGGCGGGCAGCGCCCGGCGATCCGCGTGCAGGCCAACAGCCGCGCGCTGGCCGCCAACGGCCTCACGCTGGAAGAGTTGCGCACGGCCATTGCCGCGGCCAACAACAACCAGCCCAAGGGCAGCTTCGACGGCCAGCTGCGCAGCACCATGCTGGACGCGAACGACCAGCTGCGCTCCGCCGCCGAGTACCAGCGCCTGATCGTGGCCTGGCGCGATGGCGCACCGCTGCGCCTGGCCGACGTGGCGAAGGTGGAAGAGGGCGCGGAAGACCGCTTCCTTGCGGCCTGGGCCGGCATGGCCTGTGCAGAAGGCCAGAGCGCCGGCTGCGGCCTTGCGCCGGCCGTGCTGCTGAACATCCAGCGCCAGCCGGGCGCCAACGTGATCGCCGTGGCCGACCAGGTGCGCGCGCTGCTGCCCCAGCTCACGGCCACGCTGCCGGCCACGGTGAAGGTGCAGATCGTGTCGGACCGCACCGAGAGCATTCGCGCCTCGGTGCGCGACGTGCAGAAGGAACTGGCGTTCGCCATCGCGCTGGTGGTGCTGGTCACCTTCGTGTTCCTGCGCACGCTGCCGGCCACGCTCATTCCCAGCGTGGCGGTGCCGCTGTCGCTGGTGGGCACGTTCGCGGCCATGCTGCTGATGGGCTATTCGCTCAACAACCTGAGCCTGATGGCGCTGACCATCGCCACCGGCTTCGTGGTGGACGACGCCATCGTCATGCTGGAGAACATCGCGCGCCACCGCGAGGAAGGCGCGGGCCCGATGGAGGCCGCGCTCAAGGGCGCCAGCGAGATCGGCTTCACCCTGGTCTCGCTCACGGTCTCGCTGGTGGCGGTGCTGATCCCGCTGCTGTTCATGGCCGACGTGGTGGGCCGCCTGTTCCACGAATTCGCGGTCACGCTGGCGGTGGCCATCGGCATCTCGCTCGTGGTCTCGCTCACGCTCACGCCCATGATGGCGGCGCGCATGCTCAAGCAGGCGCCCGCGCACGGCGAAGGCCGGCGCGACTGGCTCAGCGGCACCATCGAACGCTACGGCCACTGGCTCGACTGGGTGCTGGCGCGCCAGCCGCTCGCGCTGCTGGCCATGGCCGCCACGCTGGTGCTCACCGCGCTGCTCTACCTGGCAGTGCCCAAGGGTTTCTTTCCGGTGCAGGACGCGGGCGCCATCCAGGTGGTGACGGAGGCGCCGCAAAGCGTGTCCTTCGGCGCCATGGCGGAGCGACAGCAGGCCCTGGCCCGCGCGCTGCTGGAAGAGTCGCCGGTGCACAGCGTCTCGTCCTTCATTGGTGTGGACGGCAGCAACGCCACGCTCAACAGCGGCCGCATGATGCTCACGCTGGCGCCGCACGCCGAGCGCTCGGTGTCGGCCGGCGAGCTCATCGAAAGGCTGCGCGACCGCGCGCGCGAAGTGAACGGCATCGAAGCCTGGTTCCAGCCGGTGCAGGAACTCGGCATGGAAGACCGCATCAGCCGCACGCAGTACCAGTTCACGCTGAGCTCGCCCGACAGCACGCTGCTGAGTGAATGGACGCAGCGCATGCTGGACGGGCTGGCGCAGCGCGAAGAGCTCGCCGACGTGGCCAGCAACCTGCAGCGCGAAGGGCTGCAGGCCTGGCTGGAGATCGACCGCGACGCGGCCGCGCGGCTGAACCTGCGCATGGGCGACATCGCTTCCGCGCTGCAGAGCGCTTTTGGCCAGCGGCAGGTCAGCACGCTGTTCACGCATTCGAGCCAGTACCGCGTGGTGCTGGAAAGCGACGAGGCGAAGCAGGGCGGCCTGCAGGCGCTGGAAGGCATCTACGTGCAGCCGGTGGGTGGCGGGGCAGATGCCCGGCCGGTGCCGCTGTCGGCCGTGGCCCGCGCGGTGGAGCGCCGCGCGCCACTGGCGATCGAACACCAGGGCCAGTTCCCGGCGGTCACGCTGTCGTTCAACCTCGCGCCCGGGCATTCGCTCGGCGAGGCGGTGGCGGCCATCGAGGCGGTGGAGCGCGAGGTTGCGCTGCCGGCGGCGGTGGAGCTGGTCTTCCAGGGCGCGGCGGAAGGCTTCCGCAGTTCGCTGGCGAACACGCTGTGGCTGATCCTGGCCGCGGTGGTGGTGATGTACCTGGTGCTGGGCATGCTGTATGAGAGCGCGGTGCACCCGCTCACCATCCTGTCCACGCTGCCCTCGGCCACCGTGGGGGCGCTGGCGGCGTTGCTGCTGGCCGGCCGGCCACTCGACCTGATCGCCGTGATTGGCATCGTACTGCTGATCGGCCTGGTGAAAAAGAACGGGATCATGATGGTGGACTTCGCGCTCGACGCGCAGCGCCGGCTCGGCATGTCGCCGCGCGAGGCGATCCACCGCGCCGCGCTGCTGCGCTTCCGCCCCATCCTCATGACCACGCTGGCCGCGCTGTTCGGCGCCGTGCCGCTCATGCTCGCCAGCGGTTCTGGCGCCGAGTTGCGCCAGCCGCTGGGCATTGTCATGGTGGGTGGGCTGATCGTGAGCCAGGTGCTCACGCTGTTCACCACGCCGGTGGTGTACCTCGCCTTCGACCGGCTGGCGCGCCGCCGCCGCACCGCGAACGCATGAACGCACTCGCGCGCTTCTTCATCCGCCGGCCCATCGGCAGCACGATGCTGGCCATCGGCATCGTGTTGGTGGGCCTGCTGGCGTGGCGCATGCTGCCGGTGTCGCCGTTGCCGCGCGTGGACTTTCCGGTGATCCAGGTGCGCGCCAGCCTGCCCGGTGCCAGCCCGGAAAGCATGGCCTCCACCGTGGCCGCGCCGCTGGAACGCGCGCTCGGCAGCATTGCCGGTGTCACCAGCATCCGGTCCAGCAGCAACCAGGGCAGCACCAGCGTGACGCTGCAGTTCGACCTGAACCGCGACATCGATGCCGCCGCGCGCGAGGTGCAGGCTGCCATCAACGCCTCGCGCGGGCAACTGCCCTCGGGCATGACCGGCAACCCGACCTTCGTGAAGGTGAACCCGTCGCAGGCGCCCTTCATGGCGCTGGCGCTGTCGTCGCCCCGGTTGCCGTCGTCCGCGCTGTACGACAACGCCTCCACCGTGCTCGCGCAGAAGCTGGCGCAGATCGTCGGCGTGGGCGAGGTCACGGTGGACGGCTCCTCGCTGCCCGCCGTGCGCGTGCAGGCCGAACCGCAGGCGCTGGCGCACCGGGGTATGTCGCTCGACGACGTGCGCCAGGCCATCACCCAGGCCAACGCCTGGCGCCCGCTCGGCCAGGTCGAGCAGGACGGTCGGCGCTGGCAGATCGCGCTGCCCGAGCCGCTGCGCACGGCGGCCGATTTCTCGCAGCTGGTGGTGCGCAACGAAGGTGGCGCGCTGGTGCGCCTGGCCGACGTGGCCGAGGTGACCGATTCGGTGGAGAACCGCTACACCAGCGGGTACCACAACAACCGGCCCGCCGTGGTGCTGCTGGTGAGCCGGCGCGCGGGCGCCAACATCGTGCAGACCATCGACGCCATCCACGCGCAGATGCCGCAGCTGCGCGCGCTGATGCCGGCCGACACCACCCTGAGCGTGGTGATGGACCGCTCGCCTGGCATTCGCGCCACGCTTCGCGAGGCGCAGTTCACGCTGGTGCTGTCCTGCGTGCTGGTGATGGCGGTGGTCTGGGCGTTCCTCTCCAGCTGGCGCACCGCGCTGATCCCCGCCCTGGCCCTGCCGGTGTCGCTCATCGGCGCGTTCGCGGTGATGTGGTGGCAGGGCTTCTCGCTCAACAACCTGTCGCTGATGGCGCTCATCGTGGCCGCCGGGCTGGTGGTGGACGACGCCATCGTGGTGCTGGAGAACATCCAGCGGCACATCGAGCGCGCGCGCGCCGCGCAGGCCGCCAGCGGCCAGCGCGAGGTGGGGCGGCGCACGGTCTGGCGCGCCGCGCTCACCGGCGCGGGCGAGGTCGGCTTCACGCTGCTGGCCATGAACCTCGCGCTGATCGTGGTGTTCCTGTCCATCCTGTTCATGGGCGGCGTGGTCGAACGGCTGTTCCGCGAGTTCTCCATCACGCTGGTGGCGGCCATGCTGATCTCGCTCGCCGTGTCGGTCACGCTCACGCCCGCGCTGTGTGCGCACGGCCTGCCCGCCGGCCCGCGCACGAAACCGCCGGGGCTGCTGGCGCGCGGCATCGCCAGCCTGCTGGGCGATGTGCAGAGCGGCTACGCGCGCAGCCTGGGTTTCGCGCTGCGCCACCGCGTGCTCACGCTGCTGTTGCTGGCCGCCACCGTGGCGCTGAACGTCTGGCTCTACGTGGCCATTCCCAAGGGCATGCTGCCGCAGCAGGACACCGGCCAGCTCGGCGGCTTCGTGCGCGGCGACGACGGTTTCTCCTTCCAGGGCATGCAGCCCAAGGTCGAGGCGTTCCGCAGCCTGCTGGTGGCCGATCCCGCCGTGGCCGATGTGACCGGGGTGAGCGGCGGTCGCACCGGCACCAGCAATTCCTGGTTCCGCATCCGGCTCAAGCCGCTGGCCGAGCGCGGTGAACCGGCCTCGGCCGTGGTGGCGCGGCTGCGCGCCAACGCGCCCCGCATCGCTGGCGGCGTGCTGTTCGTCAACGTGGACCAGGACATCCGGCTCTCCAGCGGCGGTGGCGACAACGAATACCTCTTCGTCATGCGCTCCGATTCGCTGGCCGACCTGCGCGCCTCGACCAAGCCGGTGGGCGAGGCGCTGCGCGCGCTGCCCGAACTGACCGATGTGGACTTTGGTGCTGGCGAGGACGCACAGCAGGTCGTGCTGAACGTGGACCGCGAGGCCGCGCGCCGGCTCGGCGTGCGCATGGACACCGTGACCACGGCCCTGAACAACGCGTTCTCGCAGCGCCAGGTGGCCACGCTGTACGACGCCCTGAACCAGTACCGCGTGGTGATGGAAGCCGACCCGCGCGGCAACAGCGAACCGTCGGCGCTGGACCAGGTGCAGCTGCTCAACGACGCGGGCGAGCGCGTGCCGCTCAGCGCCATCGCCACCTGGCGCTACGGGCTCACGCGCGACCGCGTGCAGCACGACGCGCAGTTCGCCTCATCGGGCATCAGCTACGCGCTCGCGCCGGGCGTGAGCCTGCAACAGGCGCAACAGGCGATCGACCGCGCGGTCAACGGCCTCCTGCTGCCCACCAGCATTTCCACCGGCGAACGCGCCGGCGACCCGAACAGTCTGCAGGCCACGCTCAAGCGCCAGCCCTGGCTCATCCTCGCGGTGCTGGTCACCGTGTACCTGGTGCTGGGCATGCTGTACGAGAGCACGCTGCACCCGCTCACCATCCTGTCCACGCTGCCCTCGGCCGGCGTGGGCGCGCTGCTCGCCCTGCGCCTGTCCGACACCGAGTTCAGCCTGATCGCACTGCTCGGCCTGTTCCTGCTCATCGGCGTGGTGATGAAGAACGCCATTCTCATGATCGACTTCGCGCTCGCCGCGCAGCGCACGCGTGGCCTCGCGCCGCATGAGGCCATTCACGAAGCGGCCCTGCGCCGCCTGCGCCCCATCCTCATGACCAACCTGGCCGCGCTGCTGGGCGCGGTGCCGCTGGTGCTGGGCCTGGGCGAAGGCTCCGAGTTGCGCCGCCCGCTGGGCATTGCCATCATCGGTGGCCTGGCTGTGAGCCAGCTGCTGACGCTCTACACCACCCCCGTGGTCTACCTCGCGCTGGAGCGCCTGCGGGGCCGTGTGCTGCGCAAGGCCCCCGCGCCCGTGACCGCCTGAACCCATGCCCCACCTGCCGTTCCTTCACCGTTTCGCGCTCGCCGCCCTGCCGCTGGCGCTGGCCGCCTGCGCCACCGGCACCGACCCCCGCGAGCCCGAGATGTCGTTGCCCACGGGCTTCCTGCATGCGGGCGCGGACAGCGCACCCGCCCCCGCGATCCAGCCCGACTGGTGGACCGTGTACGCGGACGCCGACCTCGACCGCCTGATGAGGCGCGTGGGCGAAGCCAACACCGACCTCGCGCAGGCCGAAGCGCGCTGGCGTCAGGCGCTGGCCCAGGTCGATGCCGCGCGCGCGCTTGCGCTGCCGCAGCTCGGCGCGGGCGCGTCGGCCACGCGCAGCGGCGGCAACACCACGGCGGGCGGCAGCGCGGGCACGCGCCAGCTCTACGCGGCGGGGCTCGATCTGTCGTGGACGCCCGACCTCTGGGGCCGCGCGGCCCGTTCGCGCGAAGCGGCGCAGGCCAGTGCCGATGCGCAGGCCGCGCTGCGCGACGCCGCAAAGCTGGCGCTTCAACTCGCCGCCGCGCAGGGCCATGTGCGGCTGCGTACGCTGGACGCGCAGCTGGCGCTGCAGGCCCAGGCCGACACGGCCTATGCGCGCTCGCTGCAGGTCACCCGGCTGCAGTACGAGGCCGGGCTGGTGGCGCGCGCCGACGTGATCCAGGCCGAAACGCAATTGCAGTCGCTGCGCACGCAGGTGTTCACCATCCAGCGCCAGCGCGCGCTCGAGGCCAACGCGCTGGCGCTGCTGGCCGGCTCCACGCCCGCCGAATTCCAGATCGCCGCGCGCGAGGCGGCGCTGCCCGCCGTGCCGCCCGTGCCCGCCGCGCTGCCGGCCGAACTGCTGCGCCGCCGGCCCGACCTGGCGGCCGCCGAACGCTCGCTCGCGGCCGCACACGCGCGCCTGGGCGTGGCCCAGCGCGCCTGGCTGCCCGACCTCACGCTCTCGGCCAGCAACACCTGGCAGGCCACCAGCCTGGCCCGCCTGCTCGACGCACCAGCCCGCGTCTGGTCGCTCGGCCCGCAGCTGGCGGCCACACTGTTCGACGGCGGCGCGCGCCGCGCCGACGAGGCCACCTTTCTGGCGGCCTACGACGAACAGGCCGCGGCCTGGCGCGGCGGTGTGCTGGCGGCGGTGCGCGAGACCGAGGACGCGCTGGTGCAGCTGAACACGCTGTCCGAACAGGACCGGCAGCAGCGGCAGCTGGTGGCCCTGGCCAGCGAGAACGAGCGCGTGGTCGGTTACCGCTACGAGGCCGGCGAGATCAGCTTCCTGGAAGTGGCCACCGCGCAGAACCTGGCGCTGTCGGCGCGCCGCGCCGCGCTCGACGTGCAGGCCGAGCGGCTGGCGGCCAGCATGGCGCTGGTGGCCGCGCTGGGCGGGGGCTGGCAACCGGCGCAGTGAATCTGGCGTGGTATTTTTCGGGCCTTGTCCGCACAGGACACCAACTGGAGAGGAAACCGATGCAGTCTGATGAGAATTGCGATGTGGTGGTGGTCGGTGGTGGCCCCGCCGGGTCGACCATTGCGGCCCTGCTGGCGCGCGAAGGCCGCAAGGTGGTGCTGCTGGAGAAGGAACACCATCCCCGCTTCCACATCGGCGAATCGCTGCTGCCCGGCAACGTGGCCTTGTTCGACAAGCTCGGCGTGCGCGACCAGATCGAGAAGATCGGCATGCCGAAGTACGGCATCGAATTCGTGCCGCCCGACCTCGACTACTGCAGCTATGTCGATTTCGCCGAGGGCTGGAATCCGGAGATGGCCTCGGCGTGGCAGGTGCGCCGTTCGGAAATGGACGAGCTGCTGTTCCGCCACGCCGCCACGGTGGGCGCCCAGGCGCTCGAGGGCGCCCAGGTCAAGGACGTGGCGTTCGACGACGAAGGCGCCCGGGTCGAGGCGGTGCTTGACAGCGGCGAGACGCGCCGCTGGCGCTCACGCTTCGTGGTGGATGCCACGGGCCGCGACACCCTGCTGGCGAACAAGTTCAGGTGCAAGGAAAAGAACAAGGACCACAACAGCACGGCCCTGTTCGGCCATTTCCGTGGCGCCCGGCGCCTGGAAGGCAAGCGCGAAGGCAACATCAGCATCTGCTGGTTCGAGCACGGCTGGTTCTGGTTCATCCCGCTGGCCGACGGCACCACGAGCGTGGGCGCGGTGTGCTGGGCCTATTACCTGAAGGCGCGCAACAAGCCGCTGAAGGACTACTTCTTCGACACGATCGCCCTGTGCCCGGAACTGCACGACCGGCTGAAGGACGCCACGCTGGTGGACGACAAGGTGCACGCCACCGGCAACTTCTCGTACTCCAGCACGCACGCCACCGGTGACCGCTACCTGATGGTGGGCGACGCCTTCACGTTCATCGATCCCATGTTTTCCTCGGGCGTGTTCCTGGCGATGCAGAGTGGCTTCGACGGCGCGCAGTTCGTCGCCACCGCGCTCGACCAACCCGAGCGCCTGCCCGCTGCCCGCGCCGCGTACGAAAAGCGGGTGCGGGTCGGCCCGCGCGACTACTCGTGGTTCATCTACCGCGTCACGAACCCCACCATCCGGGACATGTTCATGCACCCGAACAACCGGTTCAAGGTCAAGCAAGGGCTCATGTCGCTCCTGGCCGCCGACATCCACCACGGCCCCGCCTACCGCATGTCGCTGGTGATGTTCAAGCTGGTCTACTACGTCGTCTCGCTGACGAACTGGCGCCGCACCTACGCCGGCTGGAAGCGGCACCGCCACAACATCCGCGACATGGGGCCCCTGCGCGGCGAGACGATCATGAAGGCCGACTGAGGGTCGGCCTCCTGCTCACGGCCGGATGGCCGTGTATTCGGAGAAGACGCCCAGTTCGGTGTGGCGCCTGACCTGCTGGAAGCCCGCGCGCTCCATCGCCGCCAGAATCTGGGCGGGCGGGATGCAGCTCTCGATGGTGTCCCAGTAGTAACGCCACAGCTCGGCGCTGTTGCGCTCGCGGGCCACGACGCGGGCCAGCATCGGCACCACGCGGCGCATGTAGAACTTGACCAGCGCGTTCGAGAGGCGGCTCGAGGGCTTGCTGATCTCCAGGATCATCAACTTGCCACCGGGGCGCAGCACACGGTGGAATTCGCGCAGCGCGGCGTCCACGTCCGACACATGCCGGAACGCATAGCCGAAGCTCAGGAAATCGGCTTCGCCCGTGGCGCAGGGCACTTCTTCCGCGCGGCCGGCCCGCAGTTCAACGCCCGGGATGTCCACCTGCGCCAGCATGCCGGGGCTCGGGTCGACGCCGATCAGGCGGCCCTTCTCACCGATCAGCGCGAAGGCCTGGCGCGCCAGCAAACCCGTGCCGATGCCGACATCGACCACCTTGTCGCCAGCGGCCAGGCCCGCCCGGACCAGCGCTTCGCGCCGGTACCAGCCACCCGATCCGAACGCCATCGCGCGCTCGATGCGGTCGTAGTCGACCGCGGTCTCGTCGAAGATGCGGCGCACGTACCGCGCATGGTCCGCCTCGTCGCGGTAGTAGGCGGGCAGGGGGGTGTGCGGCAGCTGGGTGGTGGGCTCGATCAAATGTCTGCTCCTACGGCCTGGGGCCGGTGTGGGTGGGCTGGATGGTGGTCGTGCGCGGGGTTCGGCCGACACCGGAGAAGAGCGTCATGAGCGGCGTGGTCATGGCGGTGGTCACCAGAGCCATGACCAGAAGAATGGTGAAGAGTTCCGGGCCGATCAGGCCGGCGTCCAGGCCGATCTTCATCACGATGAGCTCCATCAGGCCCCGTGCGTTCATCAACGCGCCCGTGGCCAGGCTGTCGCGCCACGAGTACCCGGCGATGCGCGCACCCGCAGCACCGCCCGCGATCTTGCCGACCGTGGCCACCGCCAGCACGAGCAGCATGGCGCCGAGCCCGCCGCCGACGAAGGCGCTCGAGGTGGTGCCCAGCCCCGCCAGGGCGAAGAACAGCGGCATCAGCAGAACGATGGAGAACGGCTCGATGCGCTTGGCCAGCGAGTCGAGCAACTGGTCGTCGCGCGGGAGGGCAGCGCCGAAAAGAAAGGCGCCAAAGACCGCGTGCAGGTGCAGCCATTCGGTGGCCAGTGCCGTGGCCAACAGGCCGATCATGAGCGCCGCGAGCACCGGCAGGCTCGGCTCGCCATCGGGCGCGTGCCTGCGCAGCATCCAGGCAAAGGCAGGCCGCACGACCCAGAAGAGCGTGCCCACGAGCACCACCACGCCGATGCTGATGCGGGCCAGCCCTTCGTATCCATCGCCCGCGCCCACCATGGCCACCACGAAGGCCACCAGCACCCAGGCAAACACGTCGACCACGGCCGCGGAGGCAAGGGACAGCTGACCGAACGGCGTGTGGGCCAGGCCCTGGTCTTTCAGGATGCGCGCCATCACCGGGAAGGCGGTGATCGACAGCGCGGCGGCGATGAACAGGGCGAAGGGCCAGAAGCCCACGCCAGCAGGTGCGAGCGTGGGATACAGCGCGGGCGAGATGGCCAGGCCCAGCGCGATCGGCACCACAACGCTCAAGACACCCACGGCGCCGGCGGAACGCAGCTGTTCGCGCACGCCCTTGTGGGCGCGAAGCTCCAGGCCCACGATGAACATGAACATCACCAGGCCGACGGTGGACAGCGCAGACAGACCTGCGAGCGACGACTTGTCGAAGATCTGCGCGTGCAGCGACGGGAACAGGGCCCCCATGACGACCGGCCCGAGCAGCATGCCGGCGGCCATTTCGCCCACCACGCTAGGCTGGCCGAGGTACCGGAGCAGCCACCCGCAGGCGCGCGCGGTGACCAGGATGACGATGAGCTGGAGCAGCAGAACCGTTGCCGACATGGACGCCTCGTTCAGTTGATGCAGCCCGATGGTACAAGCGCGCGCCGGGCGCACCCTCAGCCCGGGGTGCCGCGGCGCCGCGGCCTGACCCACCACCACGCTAGTGCCACCAGCACGGCGAACGCGGTGTAGGCCGCCACGAACACCCACCACGGCGCGTTCCAGTACAGCAGCCGCGAAAGCCAGTGTTCGATGAAGCTCTCGCCGTAGCTGCCCTGGCCCGCCGTTCTGCGCAAGGCCTGTTCCCACACCGTGAGCGGGCACAGCTGCCCCAGCCAGGCCTGCGTGGCGACGAACACGATCAGCGCGAGGTGGGTGATGCGCAGGCCGAAGCCGCGCACCCAGCGCCAGCCTAGCGCCCCCCCGGCGAGCACCAGCGGCAGCAGGCCGACCACGAACACCACCACGCCCACATGCAGCGCGAGCAGGGCGTCGGCCAGCAGGGCGGCGGTGGCGGGGCTGAGCGTGGCGGCCGGATTCATCGGGCCATGGTAAGGCCCGCCCGGGCCCGCGCGGGCAGAAAAAAACCGCCAGTGCACGAGGCGCTGGCGGCTCCACGCATGGCCCGCGGGGAGGCGGGCGGCGTCATACCGGGTGGATCAGTCCTTGGGCGTCATGTACTCCGAGATCACCTTCCAGCGGCCGTCCGTGATCTGCGACAGGCGCGTGGCGTTGCTGCCCAGGCGCTTGGTGGGGCTGAAGGTCATCTCGGCGCTGCCGAAGATGTCGGGCGGGATCTTCATCGTGTCCATGGCCTTGATGAAGCTGTCGGTGGTCAGGTTCGGGCCGGCCTTGCCCGCGGCGCGCAGGAAGGCGTCGATCGAGCCGTAGCCGTAGACCGAGAACACGGTGGGTTCCTCGTTGAACTTGGTCTGGTACTTGTTGGCCCAGAAGCGCATCGGTTGCGAGGCCGAGTCCAGGTAGGGGTGCTGCACCGTCATGGCGGCGTAGAAGCCGTTCATGGCCGGGCCGCCGAGCTTGTGGATGAGGTCGGTGTAGGCGGCGCTTGAACCCACGAAGGTCGGGTTGAAGCCCAGGCGCTTCGCGGTGGCGATGCCGCCGATGGTCTCGCGGATGATGGTGCCCATCACCACCAGGTCGCACTGCTCGGCCTGCAGCTTCTGCATCTGCGAGGCGAAGTCGGTGGCGCCGCGCTTGTAGGTGGTTTCTGCGGCGAGCGCCATGCCGGCGGCTTTCAGGCCGTCCTCGGCGCCGCGCTTCACCTCCAGGCCGAACTCATCGTCCTGGTACATCGCGCAGACCTTCTTCGCGCCCTTCTCCTTGGCGAGCAGCGGTGTGACGATCTTCATCTGGTCGTAGTAGGTCGCGGCGAACGAGTACTTCAGCTTGTGGAAGGGGTCGTACATCTGGCGCGCGGCCGTGATGGGGTAGAAGTTCAGCACGTTCTTCTGGAACTGCACCGGCATGGCGGCCATGTTCTGTGCCGTGCCGATGTGGCCCACCATCGCGAAGATCTTGTCCTGGTTGACGAGCTTCTGCGCCGCCAGCACGGCGTTGCGCGGGTCGTACTTGCTGTCTTCCACCAGCAGCTTGATCTTGCGGCCGTTGATGCCGCCCTGTTCGTTGATCTCGTCCACGCGCAGCAGCATGCCCATGCGCACCTGCTTGCCGAAGCCGGCGATCGGGCCCGACAGATCCTGGATCGAGCCGATCACGATCTCGTCCTTGCTCACGCCTTGCGTCTGCGCCATGGCAGTGCCGGTGGTCAGCGCGATGGCCGCGCCAATCAGACTCAGTGTCGTTTTCATCGCTGCTGTCTCCTGAAAAGGGTTTGTCTGGCTGAGGGCTCTTTCACAGGGACGGTGGCACGGGCGAGCCCCGCCGCATGCCACCGTGGATGCTCACTTGTTCACGTAATCCGAGATGACCTTCCAGCGGCCGTCCTGGATCTGCGACAGGCGCATGGCCATGCTGCCGAAGCGGCGTTCCGGGCTGAAGCGCAGTTCGGGCGAGCCGAAGATGTCGGTCGGCACGGTCAGGCTGTCCATGGTCTTGACGAAGTTGTCGGTGGTGAGGTTGGGGCCGGCCCGGCCCGCCGCGCGCGCGAAGATGTCGATGGCGTTGTAGCCGTAGACCGAGAAGACGTTGGGGTCTTCGTTGAACTTGGTCTTGAACTTGTTGGCCCAGAAGCGGATGGGCTGCGAGGACTCGTCCAGGTAGGGGTGCTGCGTGGTCATGGTGGCGTACAGGCCGTTCATGGCCGGGCCGCCCAGCTTGTGGATGAGGTCGGTGTAGGCCGCCTGCGAGCCGAAGAAGGTGGGGTTGTAGTCCAGCTTGCGGGCGGTGCCGATGGTGCCGATGGTCTCGCGGATGATGGTGCCGAGCACCACGAAGTCGCAGTTGGCGGCCTTCATGCGCGCCACCTGCGAGGAGAAGTCGGTGGCACCGCGCTTGAACGACGTCTTCTCGACCATCGTCATGTTCACGGCCTTGAGGCCTTCCTCCGCGCCACGCAGCACTTCCAGGCCGAACTCGTCGTCCTGGTAGATCGCGCAGACCGCCTTGGGCTTCTTTTCCTGGACCATGCGCGGCAGGAAGATGCGCATCTGCTCGTAGTACGGTGCGATGTTGGCGAACTTGAGCTTGTGGAAGGGCTCGTACATTTCGCGCGCGGCCGTCACGGGCAGGAAGTTCACCACGTTCTTCTGGAACTGCACCGGCATGGCGGCCATGTTCTGCGCCGTGCCGATGTGGCCGACCATCGCGAAGATCTTGTCCTGGTTGACGAGCTTCTGCGCGGCCAGCACGGCGTTGCGCGGGTCGTACTTGCTGTCTTCCACCAGCAGCTTGATCTTGCGGCCGTTGATGCCGCCCTGTTCGTTGATCTCGTCGACACGCAGCGCCATGCCCTGCCGCACCGACTTGCCGAAGCCCGCCAGCGGGCCGGAAAGATCCTGGATCGAACCGAGGACGATCTCGTCCTTGCTGACGCCCTGCGTCTGGGCAAGGGCGGCGCCGGCCGAGAGGCTCAGTGCAAGGGCGATCAGGGTCTGTCGAGAAGTCGTCACGGATTGGTCTCCTGTGTTTTGAAAAGGGGGTGAGGCCGCTTCAGCGGTACATGGCCTCGATCTGTTCGGCGTATTTCTGCTGCACCAGCTTGCGCTTGAGCTTCATGGTGGGCGTGAGCTCTTCGTCCTCGGCGCTGAGCTGGGTGTCGAGCAGGAAGAACTTCTTGATCTGCTCGACGCGGGCGAACTTCCTGTTCACGCGGTCGATCTCGGCCTGGATGAGCGACTGCACCTCGGTGGATCGGGTGAGGCTGGCGTAGTTGGAAAACGGCACATCGTTGTCCTGCGCATATTTCTCCACGTTCTCCTGGTCGATCATGATGATGACGGTGAGGTAGCGGCGCTTGTCACCGATCACCACGGCATCGGTCACGTAGGGCGAGAACTTCAGCTCGTTCTCCAGCTCGCTGGGGGTGATGTTCTTGCCCCCTGCGGTGATGATGATGTCTTTCATGCGGTCGGTGATGCGGAAAAACCCTTCCTCATCCACCACGCCCACGTCGCCCGTGTGCAGCCAGCCATCGGCGTCGATGGTCTCGGCGGTTTTCTCGGGCAGGTTCAGGTAGCCCATGAACACGTTCGGCCCCCGCACCAGGATCTCGCCGGTCTGCGGGTCGAGCTTCACCTCGTTGTAGGTGGCGGCGGGCCCGATGCTGCCGGGCTTGATGCGGTCGGCGGGAATGCCGGTGGAGGCACCACAGGTCTCCGTCATGCCCCACACCTCGAGCATCGGCACACCCAGCGCGAGGTACCAGCGCACCAGGTCGGGCGAGATGGGCGCCGCACCGGTGACGAGGAAGCGCGCGCGGTGGATGCCGATGAGCTTGCGCACGTTGTCCAGCACCAGCACGCGCGCGAGCTTGAAGCGCATGCGCAGGCCGCCGGGCACGGGCTTGCCGGCCATCACGAGATCGGCCACCTGCTGGCCCACGCCGATGGCCCACGCGTAGGCCGCCTGCTGCAGGCCGCCGGCTTCCTTGAGCGTGATCATCACGCCGGAATAGAACTTCTCCCACACGCGCGGCACGGCGGTGAACACCGTGGGCGCGATCTCGCGCACGTTCTCGGGCACGGTCTCGGGGTTCTCGACGAAGTTGAGCTTGGCGCCGGTGTAGAGCGAGAAGTACTCGCCGCCCATGCGCTCGGCGATGTGGCACAGCGGCAGGAAGCACATGCACTCGTCGTTCTGGTCGCGCGAGATCAGCGTGTTGTAGCCGCGCACGGTGTAGACCAGCCCGCGGTGGCTGTGCATGGCGCCCTTGGGCCGCCCGGTGGTGCCCGAGGTGTAGACCAGGATGGCCAGCTCTTCGGGTTTCACGGCGGCCACGCGCGCTTCCACCATGCCGGGGTGCTGCGCCAGGTGCGCGCGGCCGATCTCGCGCAGCGCGGCCAGGCTGATCACCTGCGGGTCGTTCAGGTCGCGCAGGCCTTCCATGTCGACGACGACGATCTTCTTCAGCCGTGGCAACCGGTCGCGCACCTCCAGTGCCTTGTCGAGCTGTTCGTCGTCTTCCACGAACAGCACGGTGGTGGTGGAGTCTTCGCACAGGTACTGCACCTGCTCGGCCGCGTCGGTCGGGTAGATGCCGTTGGACACGCCGCCCGCGCTCAGCACGGCCAGATCACACAGCACCCATTCGATGGTGGTGTTGGACAGAATGGACGCGGTCTCGCGCGGCTCGAAGCCCAGTGCCATCAGGCCGTGGGCGATCTCGCGCACGGCGGTGCCCGTCTGGTCCCAGGTCCAGCTGCGCCAGATGCCCAGGTCTTTCTGCCGCATCCAGATGGCCGGGCCGCGTTCCTTCACGCCGTTCCAGAACTGCGCGGGGATGGTGTCGCCGGCCAGCACGATGTCGGGCTGCGGCTGGATATGAGAGAGGTCCCAGAGGTAAGCCATGTCGTTATCTCCAGTTCTTCTTCTTTTTCCAGCGCCGGTCTGCGCGAATGCCGGCTTCCTTCATGCCGAGGTAGAACTCCTTGATGTCGTCCTTCTCGCGCAGGTGGGCGCAGGTGTCTTCCATCACGATGCGGCCGTTCTCCAGCACGTAGCCGTAGTCGGACGCGTTGAGCGCCATGTTGGCGTTCTGTTCGACCAGCAGGATGGTGGTGCCACGCTCGCGGTTGATGCGCACCACGATCTCGAAGATTTCCTTGGTGAGCTTCGGCGACAGGCCCAGGCTGGGCTCGTCGAGCAGGATGAGGTCGGGGTTGGCCATGAGCGCGCGGCTGATGGCGAGCATCTGCTGCTGCCCGCCCGAGAGCAGGCCGGCGTCCTGGGTGGCGCGCTCGCGCAGGATGGGGAAATAGTTGAACACCGCCTCCATGTCGCGCGCCACGCCGTCGCGGTCCTTGCGGGTGTAGGCGCCCATCAGCAGGTTGTCGCGCACCGAGAGCAGCGGGAACACCTCTCGGCCTTCGGGCACGTGCGAGAGGCCCTGTTGCACGATCAGCGCCGGGTCCTGGGCGGTGATGTTCTCGCCCTTGAATTCGATCGAGCCCTTGCGCGGGTCGATGATGCCGCTGATGGTCTTGAGGATGGTCGTCTTGCCTGCGCCGTTGGAGCCCAGCACGGTGGCGATCTCGCTGCGGCGCACCTGCAGGCTCACGCCGCGGATGGCCTTGATCGGGCCGTAGGCGCTCTCGACGTTGAGCAGTTTGAGGACGGGAGCGTCGGAGGTTGCAACACTCATGACGCCACCTTGTGGTTCTCGCGGCGCAGGCTGGAGACGTCGTCCACGCTGCCGAGGTAGGCCTCGATCACGCCGGGGTCGGCCTGCACCTCGGCCGGTGTGCCGGTGGCGAGCTCGGTGCCCATGCTCATCGCCAGCACGCGGTCGGAGACCTTGGACACCAGGCTCATGTCGTGCTCCACCATCAGCACCGTGATGCCCAGCTCTTCCTTGATGTCGGTGATCCAGAAGGCCATGTCCTCGGTTTCCTCCACGTTCAGGCCGGAAGAGGGTTCGTCGAGCAGCAGCAGCTTGGGCTCGGTGCACAGCGCACGCGCGAGCTCGACCACCTTGCGCACGCCGTAGGGCAGGCCGGCGACCATGGATTCGCGGTGGTGCTGCAGGTCGAGCAGCTCGATCACCTGTTCCACCTTCTCGCGCGCCTCGACCTCGGCCGCGCGGGTCTTGCCGGTGAAGAAGATCTCGCTCCACAGCCCGGTCTTGCGGTGCGTGTGGCGCCCGATCAGCAGGTTCTGCAGCACCGTGGCGTGCTCGAACAGCTCGATGTTCTGGAAGGTGCGCGCGATGCCCAGCTTGGCGATCTGGTGCGGTGCCTGGTCGGTCAGGCGCAGCATGCCGCCCGGGCCGGCGTAGTCGATGGTGCCGGTGGTGGGCGTGTAGATGCGGCTGATCAGGTTGAACACCGTGGTCTTGCCGGCGCCGTTGGGCCCGATGAGCGTGAACACCTCGCCACGCCGCACATCGAAGCTCACGTTGTTCACCGCCAGCACGCCGCCGAAACGCACGCTCAGGTTCTTGGCCGAAAGAAGGATGTCGTTCATGGCGTTCACTTCAGGCGGTCGGATTTCTGGAAGCTCTTCTGCCGCTTGAACATGCCCTTGCGGTAGAACGGGAACAGCTGGAACCAGGTGCGGATCTTCAGCCAGCGACCGTACAGGCCCATGGGTTCGAACAGCACGAAGGCAATGAGCACGATGCCGTAGACCGCACCCTGCAGGCCGGCGGCCTGGCCGATGGCGTCGGGCAGGTAGTCCTTGCCGAGCGAGATCAGCTGCGGCATGACGATGAGGAAGATCGCGCCGAGGAACGCGCCGTGGATCGAGCCCAGCCCGCCGATCACCACCATGAGCAGCAGGTCGATCGACTGGATGATGCTGAACTGCTCGGGCGAGAGGAACTGGATCTTGTGCGCGTACAGCGCGCCGCCAAGCCCCGCCAGCGCGGCCGAGAGCGCGAAGCTCAGCGTCTTGTAGCGCGCCAGCTGGATGCCCATGCTCTGCGCGGAGATTTCCGAATCGCGGATGGCCACGAAGGCGCGGCCGGTGGACGAGCGCATGAGGTTCACGATGCCCAGCGTGGCGAGCACCGTGATGATCAGGCACAGGAAATAGAACTCGTTGGTGGAGTCCAGTTCCCAGCCGAAGAGGGCGGGGTACTGCACCATCAGGCCGGCGTTGCCACCGGTCACGTGTTCCCAGCGCGCGATGACTTCCTCGACGATGAAGCCGAACGCGAGCGTGGCCATGCCGAGGTAGATGCCCTTCACGCGCAGCGCCGGCAGGCCCACCACCATGCCCACCGCCGCAGACAGCAGGCCAGCGCAGGCCAGTGCGAGCGGAAACGGCAGCCCGGCGTTGACCATGATGGCCTGCGTGTACGCGCCCACCCCGAGGAAGGCCGCGTGCCCGAGCGAGAACAGGCCCGTGAACCCGGCCAGCAGCATCAGCCCCAGGCCGACGATGGAATAGATGAACACGAAGGTGAGCTGCGCCAGCCAGTACTCCGGGATCACCCAGGGCGCGGTCACCAGGAACAGGCCCAGCAGGCCGTACCAGAAGGTGTGGCCGCCATGCTTGGCGAGCTTGACGTCCTGGTTGTAGTCGGTCTTGAAGAGGAAGCGCATGGGTCAGACCTTCTTCCTGAGCTTTTCGCCGAAGAGGCCGTTGGGCTTGAGCACCAGCATGATCAGCACGACGATGTAGGGCGCGACGTCCTTGAAGCCTTCGGGCAGGTAGAAGCCCGAGAGCGCCTCGACGATGCCGATGATCAGCCCGCCCACGATGGCGCCGGGCAGGCTGCCGAAGCCGCCCACCACCGCGGCCGGAAAGGCCTTGAGGCCGATGAAGCCCATGTTGGCGTGCACGAAGGTGATGGGCGCGAGCAGCAGGCCGGCCACCGCCGCCACCGCCGCGGCCAGGCCCCACACCAGGCCGTTGAGCCGCTTGACCGGAATGCCCATGTAATACGCCGCCAACTGGTTCTGCGACGACGCCTGCATGGCGATGCCCAGCTTGCTGTAGCGGAACATCGCGAACAGGCCGCCGCACAGCACGGCGGTGACGCCGATCACCACCACCTGTTCCGCCGAGACCACCAGCGCGCCCAGGCGCAGCACCTCGTTGGCGTAGGGCACCGGCAGCGTGTGGGTTTCGGTGCCGATGTTCGGCAGCATGGTGATGAGGCCGCGCAGCGTGTAGCCCACGCCGATGGTGAGCATCACGATCGAGAAGGCTGGCTGCCCCAGGATGGGGCGGATCACCACGCGTTCGAGCACCACGCCGAACAGGCCCATGCCGATGATGGCGGCAGGCACCGAGAGCCAGAAGGGGAACCCCAGCATGGTCATGGCCGCCAGACCACCGAAGGCGCCCACCATCATGAGGTCACCCTGCCCAAAGCTCACCGTTTCGGTGGCTTTGTAGATCAGCACGAAACCCAGCGCGATCAGCCCATAGATGCAGCCCTGGGCCACACCGCTGATGAGCAGTTGCAGCAATTGCACGCAATGTCTCCTCTGTTGTTCCTTCGACGCCGTGGCGCGGGAGGGTGCTGCAATCTTTGTGGCAGTCTTCCCAGCAGGTGAGCGCAATTTATAGCTGTCCTGCCCGTGACTGGCGCTAGGGGTTCTCCCCCATCCTGAGTCTCCGACGTGCCATGAAGATCACTGAAATGAAATCCATACGAATCGGCGCCGGCCTTGGTTTCTACGGCGACCACTGGGAGCCCGTGGCCGCGAGCATCGAGCGCGGCGGCGTGCAGTTCATCGCCAGCGACCACCTGGCCGAACTGACGCTGGCCATCCTGCAGAAGGACCGGCAGCGCGATCCTTCGCTGGGCTACGCGCGCGACGTGGTGCCGATGCTGATGAAGCTGTGGCCGCTGATGCGCGAACGGGGCGTGCGCTTCGTGTGCAACGCCGGGGGGCTCAACCCGGGCGGCGCGGCGCAGGCGGTGCTGGCCGCGTTCAAGGCGAAGGGCTGGCGCGCGCGCGTGGCTGTGGTCAGCGGCGACGACGTGCTGCCGCAGCTGCTTGACGCCACCGCGCCCGCCGATGCGTTCGCCCATCTGTTCACGCGGGCGCCGGTGGCCGGTGTGCGCGAGCGGCTGGTGTTCGGCAATGCCTACCTGGGCGCCGCGCCCATCGTGGCCGCGCTGGACGCCGGCGCGGACATCGTCATCACCGGCCGCGTGGCCGACGCCGCGCTGTTCCTCGGGCCGCTGGTGCACAGCCTGGGCTGGACGCTGACGGGCGCCACCGCGCCGCGAGACCTTGACCGTCTGGCGCAAGGCCTTACTGTGGGCCATCTGCTCGAATGTTCGGGGCAGGGCAGTGGCGGCAACTTCGGCAGCCAGGGTGCGTGGCAGGCCATTCCCGACCTCGCCCACATCGGCTATCCCATCGCCGAGGTGTGGGAGGACGGCGGCGCGCTCATCACCAAGGCGCCGGGCTCGGGCGGTCGGATCAACTTCGACACCGTGCGCCAGCAGCTGCTGTACGAGGTGCACAACCCGCACGCCTACTTCTCGCCGGACGTGGTGCTCGACATGGGGGGCATCCATCTGGACGACGAAGGGGGCGACCGCGTGCGGCTCAGCGGCGCACGTGGCGGTGCGCCCACCGACACGCTCAAGGTGGTGGCCGGCTTTCGCGACGGCTACAAGGCCGAGGTGACCTGGGGTTTCTCATGGCCCGACGCCTGGGACAAGGCGCAGGCCGCGCAGGCCACCATCCGCACGATGCTGCAGGAAAAGCGCATTCCGCACGACGAGCTGTACGTGGAGTACCCCGGGCTGAACTCGGCACACGGCGCGCTCGCGCCCAGTCCCAGGCCCGATGCACTGAACCAGGCCAACGAGATCTGGACGCGCATGGTGCTGCGCACGCAGGAGAAGGCCGCGGCGGACGGTTTCGGCCGCCTGTTCCCGTGGATGGGCCTGAGCGGCCCGGCCTACACCTGCGGCTTCACCGGCCTGCACAACACCAGCGAGCTGCTGGGCATCTGGCCCACGCTGATTCCGCGCGACGGGGTGGAGTCGGGTGTGCGCATGGAACTGCTCGGGGAGGCTTCATGAGCAACACCCTTCGCATCCCTCTTGTGCGCATTGCCCACGCGCGCAGCGGCGACAAGGCCGACTGGGTCGACTTCGGCCTGTTCGCCTGGAACGAAGCCGGCTACCGCGTGCTCGAGCGCGAGGTGACGGCAGAGCGCGTGCAGGCCCACTTCGCCCCCTGGCTGCCGGGCGAGGTGGACGCCTGGCCTCTGCCCAACATCCTGGCGCTCAAGTTCGTGCTGCGTGGCGCCCTGCAGGGCGGCGGCGCGCGCAACCTGCGGCTGGACAACCTTGGCAAGGCCATGGCCGGTGCGTTGCTCCGCATGGAGATCGACGTGACAGCCTCCGAACTGGAGGCGGCCCTGAACGCACCGCGCGTGGGGTGGTGGCCATGAGCGCAGCATCTGCCGTGCAAACGGAAAAACTCGGCGAGGTCTGGGTCGTCACGCTCGACCGCCCCGAGGTGCGCAACGCCGTCGACAGCCCGACCGCCCAGGCGCTGCACGCCGCCTTCCTGGCGTTCGAGGACGATGCCGACGCGCGGGTGGCGGTGTTCCACGGTGCGCACGGCCACTTCTGCGCCGGGTGGGACTTGCAGTACGGTGCGCGCCTGGCCGCCAGTGGCGAGACCGGTGGCCTCGATCTCGACTTCGCCGCCGACGATCCGCGTGCGCTCGGCCCCATGGGCCCGTCGCGCCTGCAGCTGTCCAAACCCGTGGTGGCCGCCGTGAGCGGTGCGGCGGTGGCCGGCGGCATGGAGCTCGCGCTCTGGTGCGACATGCGCGTGATGGAAGAAGACGCTTACTTCGGTGTGTACTGCCGCCGCTTCGGCGTGCCACTGATCGACGGCGGCACCGTGCGCCTGCCGCGCCTGATCGGCATGGGTCATGCGATGGACCTGATCCTCACCGGCCGCAAGGTGGAGGCCGACGAGGCGCTGCGGATGGGCCTGGCCAACCGCGTGGTACCACGCGGCCACGCGCGCGATGCCGCGGTTGAACTCGCCCGCCAGCTGGCGGCCTTTCCGCAGGCCACGATGCGCGCCGACCGCGAGAGCGCCCAGCGCCAGTGGGACCTGCCGATGGGCGAGGCGCTGAAGCAGGAATGGGAACGCGGGCGAGAGCGCATACCCGACGCGCTCGCCGGTGCGCAACGCTTCGCCGCCGGCCAGGGCCGGCACGGCAAGTTCTGAAGCGGATGTTCAGCGAACCGGCACTTCGACCGATTCGCCCAGCTTGGGCACGCCGCCCACGATCACGGCCTTCGTCATGGCCAGCAGCTGCACCAGCTTGTTTTCCTTGATGTCCCAGTAGTGGGCGTGCGTGATGTTGACCGCCACCAGCGCCAGGTCTGGATCGTCCTGGCCACCGGGAAACCAGGCTTCCACCGCCTTGTTCCACAGCGCCTTGACCTTCTCGGGGTCGTCGACCACGCGCGCATTGCCGGACACCGAGACGTAAGTGTCGGCGTCGGTATCGGCATAGCTCAGGTTGACGATCGGATCGGCCTGCAGATCGTTCACTGGCGCGCCCTTGCGGGACATGAAGAACCAGAGCGTGCCATCGGTCAAACGCTTGTTCTGGGTGGTCATGGGCCGGGAATGCAGGTGGCCGGCGTGGTGCGGCTCGTGGCTGCGCGTCGTGAACATCGCGAAGCGGATGTCCTTGATCATGTCCCAGAGGGCGTCGGTGGAGGTGTCCAGGGTGCTCATCTTCTTGTCCTTGTTGTGGATGCAGGACCCTCGGTGCGGCAAATGGCGTTCCCGCTGCAAGCCCCGTGGCGCTGCCGGGCTACCGCCCCATGTGGCAGCGTTTTCTGCAAGTTTTGCTTCATCATTGCCCGATGCCTGCCACCTCTGCCCCCACCGCCGACGTCCTGGTCCTGCAACATCTGGATGAAGATGGGCCGGGGTATCTTGGCGAATGGCTTGATGCGCAGGGCGTTGCCTGGCACCTGCGCTGTGCCGAGGCCGGCGACATCTACCCCGGCTCGGTGAGCGGCTACCGGGGCCTCGCGGTTCTCGGTGGCGCGTGGAGTGCGAACGACGAGCGCACCACGCTGCGCCAGGCGGAGGCGTTGATCCGCGAGGCCGATGCGCTGGGCATCCCGGTGATCGGGCATTGCCTGGGCGGCCAGCTGATGGCGCGGGCGTTCGGTGGACGGGTGGAGCAGTTGCCCCAGCCCGAGATCGGCTGGTGGCCGATCGAGCACAACAGCGGTGCTACCGCCCGGCAGTGGTTCGGGGATGAACCCACACCCACCGTGTACCAGTGGCACCAGGACGGCTTCGTGGCGCTGCCGCCCGGCGCCGAGCTGCTGGCCACGTCCGCGACCTGTGCGCACCAGGCCTTTGCCATCGGCCCGCACCTGGCCATGCAGTTCCACATCGAGATCACGCCCGACAAGATCGAGGAATGGCTGAAGACCCCGGGCGAGGCCTACCCGGTGAAGGTGCTGCTGCACCGCGACAGCGTGCAGGACCCGGCGGGCATGCTGGCCGCCACGAAGCGGCACCTGCCAGGCAGCCACGCCCTGGCCGACCGCATCTACCGCACCTGGCGCTCGCGCTGGCCCGGCTGAGGCCGCTTCAGGCGAGGTGGGCGGGCAGTTCCAGGCCGTCGCGCGGAATGGGGCGGGGCCGGCCTTCGAGGTCGATCGCCACGTAGGTCAGGCTGGCCTCGGTCACCTTCACGTACTGGCCCTGGGTGGAGAACCGTTCGGCGAACACCTCCACCTGCACCGTGACCGAGGTGCGCCCCACGCGCGTGATGTGCGCGAAGAAGCTCAGGATGTCGCCCACGCGCACCGGCTGCTTGAAGACGAACTGGTTCACCGCCACCGTGGCCATGCGCCCGCGCACGTAGCGCGCCGGCAGCACGGCGCCGGCCAGGTCGACCTGCGCCATGACCCAGCCGCCGAAGATGTCGCCATTCGCGTTGCAGTCGGCGGGCATGGGAATGACCTTGAGCACCAGCTCCCGGTCGGTGGGGAGGGCGGTTTGCAGGGGCGGGCTTGAATCGCGGGACATGGGCACAATCTCCAGACAGTAGCTGTCCATTCTCCCGCATGCGCCCCGATTCCTCCGCCCGCTCCGCCTTCCCCACGCCCGCCAGCCCTGGCGCCGCTGGCGTGGCGGGCAGCCCGCCCGCTCCCCGCTCCGACTGGATCACCCTCAAGCGCCTGCTGCCCTACCTGTGGAAGTACAAGGTGCGCGTGGTGCTGGCGCTGGCCTTCATGGTGGCGGCCAAGATGGCCAACGTGGGGGTGCCGCTGCTGCTCAAGGAGCTGGTCGACGCCATGACCATCGCGCCCGGCAGCGCGGCGGCGCTGCTGGTGGTGCCAGTGGGTCTGCTGCTCGCCTACGGTTTGCTGCGCCTGTCCACCAGCGTCTTCACCGAGTTGCGGGAACTGGTGTTCGCCAAGGCCACCGAAGGCGCCACGCGCAGCATTGCGCTGGAGGTGTTCGGGCACCTGCACGCGCTGAGCCTGCGCTTCCACCTCGAACGCCAGACCGGCGGCATGACACGCGACATCGAACGCGGCACGCGCGGCGTGCAGTCGCTCATCTCGTACTCGCTCTACAGCATCTTTCCCACGCTGATCGAGGTGATCATGGTGCTGGCGCTGCTCGGCACGAAGTTCGACATGGGCTATGTGTGGATCACGCTGATCGCGCTGGTGCTGTATGTGACCTTCACCGTGGTGGTGACCGAGTGGCGCACCCAGTTCCGCCGCAAGATGAACGAACTCGAGTCCACCAGCCAGAGCCGGGCGATCGACTCGCTGCTGAACTACGAAACGGTCAAGTACTTCAACAACGAGGCCTTCGAAGGCCGCCGCTACGACGAGGCGCTGGAAAAACTGCGCCGCGCGCGCATCAAGAGCCAGACCACGCTGTCCATGCTCAACGCCGGGCAGCAGCTGGTGATCGCCGTGGCGCTGGTGCTCATGCTCTGGCGCGCCACGCAAGGCGTGACCAGTGGCGAACTCACGCTGGGCGATCTGGTCATGGTCAACGCCTTCATGATCCAGCTCTATATCCCGCTGGGTTTCCTGGGCGTGCTCTACCGTGAGATCAAGCAGAGCCTGACCGATCTGGAGAAGATGTTCGTGCTGCTCGAGAAGGAGCGCGAGATCGCCGACGCGCCGGGCGCCCGGCCCCTGCAGCTCGCGGGCCCGCCGGCGGTGCGCTTCGAGAACGTGCGGTTCTCGTACGAGCCGGCGCGGGAAATCCTGCACGGCATCGGTTTCGAGATTCCGCCCGGCAAGACCGTCGCGGTGGTGGGGCCCTCGGGGTCGGGCAAGAGCACGCTGGCACGGCTGCTGTACCGCTTCTATGACGTGAGCAACCCGGAGGAGGGTGGCCGCATCACCCTGGACGGGCAGGACATCCGCACCGTCACCCAGGGCAGCGTGCGCCAGGCCATCGGCATCGTGCCGCAGGACACGGTGCTGTTCAACGACACCATCGAATACAACATCCTCTACGGCCGCCCCGATGCGGGGCACGAAGCGGCCGTGGAGGCGGCCAAGGCCGCCCACATCCATTCCTTCATCGACCGGCTCCCGCTGGGTTACGCCACCATGGTGGGCGAGCGCGGCCTCAAGCTTTCGGGCGGCGAAAAGCAGCGCGTCGCCATCGCCCGCACCCTGCTGAAGAACCCGCCGATCGTGATCTTCGACGAGGCGACCTCCGCGCTCGACTCCGCCAACGAGCGCGCGATCCAGGCCGAACTCCGGAGCGCGGCGCGCAACAAGACCACGCTGGTGATCGCGCACCGGCTCTCCACCGTGGTCGACGCGCACGAGATCCTGGTGCTGGTCAACGGCGAGATCGTGGAGCGGGGCGCCCATACCGACCTCGTGGCGCGGGGCGGGGTGTACGCGGGCATGTGGGCGCTGCAGCAGTCTGGCGGCGACTGATTCCCGATTCCGTGCAGGTCGTGCCCTTCCGCGGTGCAGGCGGCCGGAGCCGCTCCATAATCGCCCCCCATGGAAACCAAATGGCTCGAGGATTTTGTCAGCCTCGCCGAAACCCGCAGCTTCAGCCGCTCGGCGCAGCTGCGCCACGTCACCCAGCCCGCCTTCTCCCGGCGCATCCAGTCACTTGAAGCCTGGGCGGGCACCGATCTGGTGGACCGTTCCTCTTACCCCACCCGCCTCACGCCCGCCGGCCAGACCCTGTACGACCAGGCGCTGGAAATGCTCCAGGCGCTGCAAAGCACGCGCGCCACGCTGCGCGCCCACACCGCCGCTGCGCAGGACGTGATCGAATTCGCCGTCCCGCACACGCTGGCGTTCACTTTCTTCCCGTCGTGGCTGTCCGGGCTGCGCGAAACCTGTGGCCCCATCAAGAGCCGGCTCATTGCCCTGAACGTGCACGACGCCGTGCTGCGGCTGGTCGAAGGCAGCTGTGACCTGCTGATCGCCTACCAGCACGCGGCCCAGCCGATCCAGCTCGACGCCAGCCGCTACGAGATGCTGCACCTGGGCACGGAACTGCTTTCGCCCTATGTGCGCCCCGACGACCAGGGCCGGCCGCTGTACGCGCTGCCAGGCTCCGTCCAGCAGCCGCAGCCTTACCTGGCCTACGCACCCGGCGCCTACCTCGGGCGGGCGGTCGACCAGATGCTCAAGCAGAGCGTCACCCCGGTGCACCTGGACCGCATCTATGAAACCGACATGGCCGAAGGCCTGAAGGCTATGGCGCTCGAAGGCCATGGCATCGCGTTCCTGCCTTCCAGCGCTGTGCGCAAGGAAGTGCGCGCGCGCAAGCTGGTGTCCGCCGGTGGGGCGCTGGAAACCGCGCTCGACATCCGGATCTACCGCGAAAGGTCCACCGCCCGCAAGGCCAAGGGCCCGGTCGAAAGTTTCTGGCACGATCTGAGCCGGCGGCTGGAGGCCTCGTCATGACGGTGGCGGGCAACTTGCCTAGCGCGCCGTTTCCGATTGCGCCATTGGGGTAAATTCGGACATGAACGGTTTGCATGGCCGAAGCTGCAATCGGCATTGGCGTCTGCGCAGGGCGCTGGCTACAGTCGCCGGTTCCGCCCGTCACAGGGTGGGAATTCCCGGGTGGAACGGAGCTTGCGTAGGGAGCATCATGGTGATGCCATCTGCGCCCGTCAGGCGCCGAGCATCCCGGTTCGATCGTTGATTCAATACCTTTTTCCATAAACAAGGAGATCCCTATGAAAAAACACCTGCTCGCGTTGGCCGTAACCGCACTGGCCGCCAGCAGCGCCTTTGCACAGGCTGGCGACACGCTGGCCAAGATCAAGGCGTCCGGCAGCGTGTCCCTGGGCGTGCGTGAGTCGTCCGGCCTCGGCTACACCCTGGGCAACGGCAAGTACGTCGGCTTCCACACCGAAATGGGCGAAATCGTCCTCGCCGACATCCAGAAGCAACTCGGCCTGCCCAAGCTGGACATCAAGTACCAGCCCGTGACCTCGCAGAACCGCATCCCCCTGGTGCAGAACGGCACCGTGGATCTGGAATGCGGCTCGACCACCAACAACGCCGCGCGCCAGAAGGACGTTTCCTTCGCCGTGACGACCTACGTGGAAGAAGTGCGCATCCTGACCAAGGCCAATTCGGGCATCACCGGCATTGAAGGCCTCAAGGGCAAGACCGTGGCAACCACCACGGGCACCACCTCGGTGCAGACCCTGCGCCGCAACAAGCGCGCCGAAGGCATCGACTTCAAGGAAGTCATGGGCAAGGACCACGCCGACAGCTTCCTGCTGCTCGAGTCCGGCCGCGCCGACGCCTTCGTGATGGACGGTTCCATCCTGGCCGCCAACGCTTCCAAGGCCAAGAACCCGGCCGACTTCAAGATCGTCGGCGAAGTGCTGTCGGTCGAGCCGATCGCCTGCATGCTGCGCAAGGACGACCCCGCCTTCAAGAAGGCCGTGGACGACAGCATCAAGCGCCAGATCGCCGACGGTTCGCTGGCCAAGCTGTATGACAAGTGGTTCATGCAGCCCATCCCGCCTGCCAACGTGAAGATCGGTCTGCCCATGTCGGACGCGACCAAGGCCGCCTGGGCCAACCCGAACGACAAGCCGATGGAAGACTACGTCGCCAAATAAGCGCCAACGCTTCAGGCACGCCCCTTCAAGTGGATCATTTGAAGGGGCGTTTTCGTAGAGGCCCGCGCACCGCTGGGTGCCCGTCGGGCCGGTAACAAGAAAGAGAAGGGGCTCTTATGGCCTGGGATTGGCAGGTGTTCTGCGAGGACACCATCGAGCGGCAGCCCGTGGCTAGCTGCTTTGGCAAGGGGGGAGACATCACCTACCTTGACTGGATGCTCTCCGCCTGGGGGTGGACGGTGTCCGTGTCGCTGCTGGCCTTGTTGCTGGCGCTGGTGATCGGCATCGTGATCGGCACGCTGCGCACGCTGCCGGACCGACCCATGGTGGTGCGCCTGGGCAATGCCTGGGTGGAACTGTTCCGCAATATCCCGTTGCTGGTGCAGATCTTTCTCTGGTACCACGTGGTGCCGGCCATGTTCCCCGTCATGAGAGACGTGCCCGGTTTCGTGCTCGTGGTCTTCGCGCTCGGCTTCTTCACCTCGGCGCGCATCGCCGAGCAGGTGCGCTCGGGCATCCAGGCGCTGCCGCGCGGCCAGCGCTACGCCGGCATGGCCATGGGCTTCACCACCTTCCAGTACTACCGCTATGTGCTGCTGCCCATGGCGTTTCGCATCATCATTCCGCCGCTGACCAGCGAGACGATGAACATCTTCAAGAACTCCTCCGTGGCGTTCGCGGTGTCGGTGTCCGAACTGACCATGTTCGCGATGCAGGCGCAGGAGGAAACCTCACGCGGCGTCGAGGTCTACCTGGCCGTGACCGGGCTGTACATCGTTTCGGCCTTCGCGATCAACCGCATCATGGCGGTGATCGAGAAGCGCGTGCGCATACCGGGCTTCGTGGTGGCTGGCGGATCGGGAGGCCACTGACATGAACCTCAACCTCGACTTTTCCTTCTACAACTGGGATCTCATCAGCAACTTCGTGCTGAAGGGCCTGTACTTCAGCGTCATGCTGACCATCGTCGCCACGCTGGGCGGCATCTTCTTCGGCACGATCCTGGCGCTCATGCGCCTGTCGGGCAAGAAGTGGCTGGACGTGCCCGCCACGATCTACGTCAACGGCATGCGCAGCATCCCGCTGGTGATGGTGATCCTGTGGTTCTTCCTGCTGGTGCCGCTGCTCATCGGGCGGCCCATCGGTGCCGAGGTGTCGGCGGTGATCACCTTCATCGCCTTCGAGGCAGCCTACTTCAGCGAGATCATGCGCGCCGGTATCCAGTCGATTCCGCGCGGGCAGGTCTTTGCCGGGCAGGCGCTGGGCATGAGCTACGGGCAGAACATGAAGCTGGTGGTGCTGCCGCAGGCGTTCCGCAACATGCTGCCGGTGCTGCTCACGCAGACCATCATCCTGTTCCAGGACACCTCCCTCGTGTACGCGATCGGTGCCTACGACATGCTCAAGGGCTTCGAGGTGGCGGGCAAGAACTTCGGTCGGCCGATCGAGGCCTACCTCGCCGCAGCCCTGATCTATTTCGTCATGTGCTTTGCGCTGTCCTGGCTGGTCAAGCGCCTGCACAAGAAGATCGCCATCATTCGTTGAAGCTGAAGCACCCGACAAACAGGAATAGCCATGATTGAACTCAAGAACGTCTCCAAGTGGTACGGCAGTGTCCAGGTGCTGACCGATTGCTCCACCAACATCCAGAAGGGTGAAGTGGTGGTGGTGTGCGGCCCGTCGGGCTCCGGCAAGTCCACGCTGATCAAGACCATCAACGCGCTGGAGCCCTTCCAGAAGGGCGAGATCACCGTCGATGGCATCGCGGTGCACGACCCCAAGACCAACCTGCCCAAGCTGCGCAGCCGCGTGGGCATGGTGTTCCAGCATTTCGAACTCTTTCCCCACCTCTCGGTGACGGAGAACCTCACGATCGCTCAGATCAAGGTGCTGGGTCGCAACCCCGAAGAGGCCAAGAAGCGTGGCCTGAAGATGCTCGAGCGCGTGGGCCTGATCGCTCACAAGGACAAGTTCCCGGGTCAGCTGTCCGGCGGCCAGCAACAGCGTGTCGCGATCGCGCGCGCGCTGTCGATGGACCCGATCGTGATGCTGTTCGACGAACCGACCTCGGCGCTGGATCCGGAAATGGTCGGCGAGGTGCTGGACGTGATGATCGGCCTGGCCCACGAAGGCATGACCATGATGTGCGTGACCCACGAAATGGGCTTCGCGCGCAAGGTCAGCAACCGCGTGATCTTCATGGACGTGGGCGGCAAGATTCTGGAAGACTGCTCGAAGGACGATTTCTTCGGCAATCCCGAAGCCCGTCAGCCACGCACCAAGGACTTCCTCAACAAGATCCTTGCGCACTGAGCCACTGACAGCTTTCCCAGAAGAAGAAAGGGGCGCCATGTGCGCCCCTTTTTCTTGTTCAGCGAATGGTGACCTGAACCCGGCGGTTGCGTGGTTCCGCGACGCCGTCTGCGGTCGGCACCAGCGGGTGCTTCTCGCCATGGGATTCCAGCGTCAACGCGCCGAGCTTCATCCCTGCGTCTCGCAGCCGATCGGCAATCGATCTGGCGCGTTGCATGGACAGGGCGACGTTGCTTTCGTCGCTGCCGACGGTATCCGTGTGCCCGATCACCACCACTTCGCTCATCGACTGTGGGTCCCGGGCTCTCCAGCGGTTGAGGATTTCCGCAAACTTGATTTCCGACTCCGGCGTCAGGCGGGTGCCGCCCGAGAGGAAATAGAGCATGAAATGCTCGGGGATTGCCGGTTGAGCCGTCCTGGCATCGCCGAACTCCGTGGCGATTTGCTCGTTGCTCATCACGACGTTGACCGCGCCCCCGTCCATGGCGGCAACCTGGCCGGCCTGCGTCAACACCTGATTGCCCTTCTGGCCACTCACGATGACCTGTCCCACAGCGCCATCCGGATCGGGCATCAGGACCACATAGGAGCTCGGCATTCGGGTGCCGCACGCCGACAGCAAAAGGGCCAGCACCAGGCCGGTTGTGTTCAACGCCAGACGGCGAAAGTGCATTGATGTCCACATCTCTTGTCAATCCAACCCATTGAAAAGCAGCGAAATCGCGGGGCGTTGTCGTCCATTTGTCGGGCAAGGGTGGCACGCCCAATAGGTGTCGAACCGCCCATTAAAGGCATCGAATGTCTCACACATCCCGTGATTCCGCCGCATTGGCGAATTTCTTGTCGGGTATTGGAAACTGGGGCATACTTTATTGGCTGAGGGGCGAGGGCTCAGTTGGGCCTTGAGATGCTGCCTGTCCTCGTGATTTGTTCAAGAACGAGAGACCGACATGACAGCAGATGACATCGAGTTGGAGCAGCTGCGCGCCCTATTGGCCCCCCATCTGATCAGCAACTTCCCCGGTATTGACAAGGAAACGCTGCGCGCCATCCAGGACAGCGTTCAATGGGTGCATCTGGGCGCCGGCGATGTGCTCATGGAGCAGGGCACACCGGGAGATGCCGCCTACCTGACCATCAGCGGTCGATTGCGTGTCTACGTGAAGGCCGATGGCGGTGAACCCCGCATGGTCCGCGAGCTTGGCCGCGGCGAAATCACCGGGGAAATCAGCCTGTACAACGGCGCACCCCGATCGGCCACGGTGGTGGCCATCCGCGGCAGCGTGGTGGCGCGGCTCGACAAGGACCGGTTCCGCGAACTGGTGGGGCGCAATCCGCAGGTGTCCATCGCGCTGACCAGAAAGATCATCGACCGCCTTCAGACCCAGCACGAACGCCGCCCGTTGCCTCCGCCGGTGGCATTGACGCTGCTGCCGATCACCGAAGGGGTGGATCCGTTTGCGTTCGCTCAGCGCCTGACCGATGCCCTGGGCCGGTTCGGGCGTGCCTGCTGGGTGGACGCGTCCCGCGTGCGATCGAGGTCGGCGGCCACCCTGCACGGGCACGACTCGCCGTCGACCTATGAAATGTCGGTGGTGCTGGAAGACCTGGAGGCCGATCACGACTTCGTGCTGATGGTGGCGGACACCGAGCCCAACGAGTGGACGCGGCTGTGCATCAACCAGAGTGACGAGGTCTTTCTGCTGGCCGATGCAACGCAGCCGCCCGACATCCACGCGGTGGAACGCGCGTACATGCTCAACCGGGTGCCGCGCAGCGAGTCCGCGGAAACGCTGCTGCTGCTGCACCCCACCGGCACTCGGTCCCCGATGGGGATGCGGAAGTGGGTGGACCGCAGGCCGGTCACCGGCCACGTGAACCTGCGCCCCGGGCTGGACAGCGATATGGCGCGACTTGCCCGCCTGATCAGCCGCAATGCGGTGGGGCTCGTGCTGGCCGGCGGCGGTGCCCGCGGCTTCGCGCATCTGGGCATCTGGCGTGCGCTCAACGAGCGCGGGATCGAGATCGATTGCGTGGGCGGAACGAGCATGGGCGCCGTGATGGCGGCGGCCATCGCCGCCGACCGCGAGATCCCGGAAACCATGGGCGTGCTCAAGCAGGCCTTCAAGGTCAACCCCACCGGGGACTACAGCCTGCTCCCGCTGATCTCGCTGATCAAGGGTGGCCGCGTGCGCTCGGTGGTGGAGCGTTCCATTGCCTCGCTCATGGGCGGGCCGGTCGATATCGTCGATCTCTGGAAGGGCTATTTCTGCATCGCCAGCAACTACTCGCGGGGCTGCGAGGCGCAGTGGCACAAGGGCGATCTGGCGCGGTCCCTGCGGGCCAGCATTGCCATTCCCGGCGCGCTGCCGCCGGTCGTGCTGGATGGTGAGCTGTTCTCCGATGGAGGCACGTTCAACAACTACCCGGCCGACGTCATGCGGGGCATGCGCGGGGTGGGCAAGGTGATCGGTGTCGACCTCAGCGCCCGCAGCGTGCGCCGGCTTGAGTTCGACGAGATGCCGAGCACCTGGCAGGTCTTCTTCGATCGCTGGAAGCCGCGCAAGAAGCGGCGCTACCGCGTGCCTTCGCTGGTGTCGTACCTGCTCAACGTTTCCATCCTGTACAGCGTGTCCCGGCAGGACGAAGCGCGCAAGCAGACGGACCTCTATTTCAACCCGCCGCTGTCCCAGTTCGGTTTCCTGCAATGGAGCCGCTTCTCCGCCATCGTCAAGGGCGGTGATGCCCACGCCCGTGAGGTTCTGGGTGCCCTCAGCCCTGCCGAAAAGCAGGCGTGGGGCATCAAGGACGTCTGAGCCCGTGCTGGCCGGTTTGCCCGCCAGGAGGCCCGATTGAAAAAACTGCCCCTGCGCTCCGTCGCCGTGCTGCTCAGCCTCGTGACGGCTGTGCTCGGGCTCACGCTCGTGCTGATCGACCCCCTGGCACTGCAGGCCTTGCGGCACCAGGGCTTCGACCAGTACCAGCGCTGGAAGCCCCGGGTCTACGAACCCGTGCCCGTGCGGGTCGTCGACATCGATGAGGAAAGCCTGAAACGGATCGGCCAGTGGCCCTGGCCACGCACGCGGCTGGCGCAGCTGGTCGAGCGGCTGGACGCGCAAGGCACGGCGGCGATCGGGTTCGACGTGGTGTTTGCCGAGCCCGACCGCACTTCACCCCGAACGGCGTCCGCCGAGTGGCCGTTGTCGCCGTCCGCCCGGGCCGTGCTGGACGGGTTGCCCGACCACGACACGGTGTTCGCCGATGCCATCAGGAAGCACAGCGTGGTGCTGGGCTTTGCCGTGCTCAGCGACGCCACGCCCGGAGGCGTGCGTCCCCATGCGCCTTACCGTTACGTGTGGATGGGCGAGCCCAGCCCTCAGGCGCTTCACGCATTTCCGGGCGCCGTGCCCTCGCTGCCCCGGCTGGACGCCGCTGCGCATGGCAACGGCGCATTGACCTTCGTGCCCGATGGCGACGGTGTGGTGCGCCGGGTGCCGCTGGCGGTGGCGCTTGCGGGCGAACCGGTGCCCAGCCTCAGCGCCGAGATGCTCCGGGTGGCCCAGGGACTCGAGAACTACATCCTCCAGCGCGCCGATGGCGCGGCACCGGCGCTGGAGTCGGTGCGCATCGGCCCGCTGAACCTGCCGACCAATGCACGGGGCGAGATGTGGATCCACTACACCCGCGACCAGGCCCAGCGCTACGTACCGGCCTGGCAGGTGCTGGAAGGCCGTGTGGACCCCGCCTTGCTGGAGGGGCACATCGTGCTGGTCGGCAGTTCCGCACAGGGCCTGCTGGATTTGCGCTTCAACCCGCTGGGCGCTGTCATGCCCGGTGTCGAGGCGCATGCGCAGGCGCTGGAGCAGGCGCTGTCGGGTCACTTCCTCAACCGGCCCGGCTGGGCCCAGGCGGCCGAGGCCATGGTCGTGGTGGTCGGTTGTGTGCTGCTGGTCTGGATCGGCGCGTTCCTGCCGTCGCTGTGGGCCGCGGGAACGTTCCTGTTGCTGGTGGGCGGCGTGCTGTGGGGCGGCTGGTGGGCGTTCGCCAGCCAGCGCCTGCTGCTGGACAGCTTCACGCCCGCCCTCGTGCTGGCCGTGGCCTTCGCGCTGTCCAGCCTCTGCCGCCATTTCTGGAGCGAGCGCCAGCAACGCTGGATCAAGGAAGCCTTCTCGCGCTATGTGTCGCCCAACCGGGTGGAGCACCTGATGAGCAACCCGGGCCAGCTGGAGCTCGGTGGAAAACGCCAGCACTGCAGTTTCGTGTTCACCGATCTCGCGGGCTTCACCGCCCTCATGGAGTCGATCGATCCGGCCGCCGCCGTCACCCTGCTCAATCGCTACCTCGAGGAGATGATCTCCATCGCCTTCCGCCACCAGGGCACGCTGGATCGCATCGTCGGTGATGCCCTGGCGATCATGTTCTCCGCACCCGTGGTGCAGCCCGATCACGCACAGCGCGCACTGGACTGCGCCCTGGAAATGCACGCCTTCGCCACCGCGTATGCGAGAGACCTGCAGGCCCAGGGCATCGCGTTCGGGAACACCCGGTTCGGCGTGCACTCGGGCGAGGTCATCGTCGGGAATTTCGGTGGCAATGCCATCTTCGACTACCGCGCGCTGGGCGACCCCGTCAACACCGCGGCCCGCCTGGAGAGCGTGAACAAGCACCTGGGCACGCTGATCTGCGTGTCGCACGCCACCCTGTCAGCTTGTGCGCCTTGCGAGGCCCGGCCCGTGGGGCGCCTTGTGCTCAAGGGCAAGCGCGCCGCGTTGCAGGTGTTCGAGCCCCTGCCGGGAGCCTTGCCGCCAGGGTATGCGCCCACGGCGCAATACAACGCGGCCTACGAAGCCGTGCGCGACGGGCATGCGGATGCGCGAGGGCAGTTCAATCGCTTGCGTGAAAACCACCCGGACGACCCGCTGGTGGCGCTGTACTGCGCGAGGCTGGCGCAAGGCGAGGAGGGCGACGAGATCGTCCTCAGCGCCAAGTAGCGGTCACTCTTCCGCGACCTTGAGCAGGAACTGGGTGCCGCGCACACCGATCATGCCGGTGGGGGTCTTGACCGTGACGGCTTCGGGCTGAAGCTTGGCAATGACGCCCGAGACGTAGTTCAGCGTGCCCTTGCCCATGCGCGCGCCCAGCTTGAGCTTGCCTTCGGCAGGCTCGTACAGGTATTCCTCGACGGTGAGCAGCGTGTTCGGCCCGAAGGACATGAGGGTGTTGTCCTTGAACGTGACGCCCATGCTCGATTGCGCTTCGGTGCGGAGTGCGCTGCCCTGGTGCAGGGGCGTGCCGGGCTGGGCCTCGACGACCACGCCATTCGTCGTCACCGTGGCCGTGCCCTTGACGTTCTTGACGTAGCCCACCGGGGTGCCTTCGGCGGCCGTGGCCACGCCCGAGCACAACACCAGGCCCGCGCAGGCCGCCGCCGCGAAGGTGCTGCCTGAAATTCGAAAGGGGAGGATGAACATCGCGTGGGCCCTGTCGCAGAGATGGTGGGACGGCGTCGTCCGGATTTCCGAACACGGTCACGGCCGGATGGGGAAAACATCCCGACGAGCGGAATGATAAGGCTTCCGACCGGATGTAACCAGTCGTTTCATGCACATTTGTGGTACTTCCGTTTGCCTTGGGCGTGGTTTGTGCGTATGCGCCCCGGATCTGGTTGCGCGCCGGCCGGCTTTGCGAGAATCGCTGCATGAGCACCTCTTCCCACCCTTCCGAAATCACGATCACGCGCCCCGACGACTGGCACCTGCATGTGCGCGATGGCGATGCGCTGCACACCGTCGTGCCGCACACGGCGGCCCAGTTCGGCCGCGCGATCATCATGCCCAACCTCAAGCCCCCGGTGACCACCGCGGCGCAGGCCGTGGCCTACCGGGATCGCATCCAGGCCGCCGTGCCGGCCGGCCTGAGCTTCGAGCCGCTGATGACGCTGTACCTCACGGACAACCTGCCGCCCGACGAGATCGCGCGCGCGCGGGACGCCGGCGTGGTGGCCCTCAAGCTCTACCCCGCTGGCGCCACCACCAACAGCGACGCGGGCGTGACGGACATCCGCAAGACCTACAAGACGCTGGAAGCCATGCAGCGCGCCGGCCTGCTGCTGCTGGTGCATGGCGAAGTCACCTCGGCCGACATCGACCTGTTCGACCGCGAGGCCGTGTTCATCGACCAGCAGCTCATTCCCCTGCGGCGCGACTTCCCGGAGCTCAAGATCGTGATGGAACACATCACCACCAGAGAGGCCGCGCAATACGTGGGCGAAGCCGGCCCCTTCACCGCCGCCACGCTCACGGCGCACCACCTGCTCTACAACCGCAACGCCATCTTCACCGGCGGGATTCGCCCGCACTACTACTGCCTGCCGGTGCTCAAGCGCGAGACCCACCGCCAGGCGCTGGTGGCGGCCGCCACCAGCGGCAGCGACCGCTTCTTCCTGGGCACCGACAGCGCGCCGCACCCGGCCCACCTCAAGGAACACGCCATGGGCTGTGCCGGCTGCTACACCGCGCATGCCGCCATCGAGATGTACGCCGAGGCCTTCGACTCGGTGGGCGCGCTCGACAAGCTGGAAGGCTTTGCCAGCTTTCATGGCCCGGCGTTCTATGGCCTGCCGCGCAACAGCGGCACCCTCACGCTCAGGCGCGAGAGCTGGACCACGCCCGAGAGCTTCCGGTTCGGCGAAGCCGACCTGAAGCCGCTGCGTGGTGGCGAGGCATTGCCCTGGCGCGTGCAAGCCTGAATCCCTTGAACCCGGAGCCCGACTGGTCCGCACCCTGGTTCGCGCCCGTGGCCGACGAGGGGCGGACGGTGCGGGCGGCGCTGGCGTTGGGCTGCTCACTGCCCCAGGCGCTCGACGCCCCGGGTGTGTGCCCGGTGCGTTTCGTGCCGCAGGCCAGCCTACCGCCGGGCGTGGCCTATGAACAGTTCATCTTCGACACCATCAGCGTGCCCACGCGCGAGAACCTGCACGACTTCTTCAATGGCCTGTGCTGGCGGCGGTTCCCCGCCACCAAGCGACAGTTGAACCGGCTGCAGGCGGCAGAAATCGCCTCCGCTGGCGTGGGCGCCGTGCGCGGCCCGGTGCGCGACGCGCTCACCCTGTTCGACGAGAACGCCGCGCTGCTGCAGGCGCCACCGCCGCTGTGGGACGCCCTGGTGGAACGCGAGTGGCACAAGCTGTTTGTGACCCTGCGCCCGCTCTGGGCGCAGGCCCGGCTGGTGCTGTTCGGCCACGCCTTGCTGGAAAAGCTGGTGGCACCGTACAAGTCGATCACGGCGCACGTGTTCTGCGCGCCGGTGCCGCAGGCGCTCGGCAGCGACCTCGGTGCGTGGGACGGCTGGCTGGCCCATGAGCTCACCGCACCCGTGCTGGCGGCCAAGCCTTTCACGCCGTTGCCGGTGCTGGGCGTGCCGGGCTGGTGGCCCGCGAACGACGATCCCGCTTACTATGCCGACGCCGGGGTATTCCGCCCCAGGCGTTCCGATCTTTCATCATCATGACCCAGCCTGCATTGCTTTCGTGGTCCCACCTGAACCTGACGCAAGACGCCGACCGCGCCGAGCTTGCGGCCCACTTCCGCGCCACCGGCGTGCGCGACGTGGAGTGCCTGTTTGCCGACGTCACCGGCTACCCGCGCGGCAAGCTCATGCCGGCCGCCAGCTTTGCCTCGGGCGGCGAACTGCGCATCTGCCAGGCCATTCCCATGCAGTGCGTGACCGGCGAGTACTCGTACGACAAGATCTTTCCCGACAGCGACCCCGACGTGCGCCTCGTGCCCGACCTGGCCACACTGCGCCGCGCACCCTGGGCCAGCGTGCCGCGCTACCTCGCGGTGCACGATTGCGTGGAACTCGACGGCAGCCTGTGCGAATTCGCGCCCCGTTCCGTGCTGAAGAACGTGGTGGCCCGTTACCAGGCCATGGGGCTCACGCCCGTGGTGGCGCCCGAGATCGAGTTCTACCTTACCGCCGCCATGACCGACCCGGCCCAGCCGCTGACGGCGCCAGTGGGCCGCGGTGGCCGGCCCGAGGTCGGGCAGTCGGCTTTCAGCATGAATGCGCTCAACGAGCTGGCGCCTTTCTGGGACGCGTTCCACACCGCCATCGACGCGCTCGGCATCCGCGCCGACACCTGGCTGCACGAGGTCGGACCATCTCAGTACGAGATCAACCTGCTGCACGGTGACCCGGTGGCGGTGGCCGACCAGGCCTTCCTGTTCAAGACGGCGGCGCGCGAGATCGCCCTGCAGCACGGTCTGAACGCGGTGTTCATGGCCAAACCGCTCGCCGGAGAAGCCGGCAGCTCCATGCACCTGCACCAGAGCGTGGTCGATGCGAACGGCAACAACATCTTCAGCCTGCCCGACGGTTCCGAGAGCGAGGCGTTCCTGCACTACATCGGCGGTCTGCAGGCCTTCACGCCCGACCTCACGCTCATCTACGCGCCCACGGTGAATTCCTACCGGCGCTACGTCACCGGCAGCCAGGCACCGATCAACGTGGAATGGGGGCGCGACAACCGCACCGCCGGCCTGCGCGTGCCGGTGAGTGCACCGATCGCCCGCCGGGTGGAGAACCGCCTGGCCGGTGCCGATGCCAACCCCTACCTGGCCATTGCCGCCACGCTGGCCGCCGGCCTGGAAGGCCTGCAGACGCGCCGCATGCCAGGCGAACCTGTGCTGGACAACGGCTACGAGCTGCCGCGTGGCCTGCCGCGAACTTTTTTCACCGCCCACGAACAAATGGCCCAGAGCGCGCATGCGTCCCGCCTGCTGGGTGAGCGCTTCGTGCGGGCCTATCTGGCGGTCAAGGAGCTGGAACATGACAGCTTCCTCAACGAGATCAGCGCCTGGGAGCGCCGTTTTCTGCTGCCTCAGGTGTGAGAGGCCGCTTGAACAACCGCGTGTCCGGCCCCATTTATCATCCCGCAGCCTTTCGATACCCATAAAACCGGAGTCCCCATGAAACGCATCCTGTTGTTTGTCCTGACCAACTTCGCCGTGATGGCGGTGTTGCTGATCACCACCCGCATCCTGGGTGTGGACCGCTTCCTCACGGCCAACGGGCTGAACATGACGGCGCTGGCCGGGTTCTCTCTCGTGATCGGCTTCGGTGGCGCCATCATCTCGCTGCTGATGAGCAAGCCGATGGCCAAGTTCAGTGCAGGCGTGCGCGTGATCAACCAGCCCCAGAACGCGGACGAGGCCTGGATCGTCGAGACCGTGCGCCGCTTCGCCGACAAGGCCAACATCGGCATGCCCGAGGTCGGCATCTTCGAGGGTGCGCCCAATGCCTTCGCCACCGGTGCGTTCAAGAACTCGGCCTTGGTGGCGGTGTCCACCGGCCTGCTGCAGAACATGACCAAGGAAGAAGTCGAGGCCGTGATCGGCCACGAGGTGGCCCACGTGGCCAACGGTGACATGGTCACGATGACGCTGATCCAGGGCGTGATGAACACCTTCGTCGTGTTCCTGAGCCGCGTGATCGGCTACGCGGTCGACTCGTTCCTGCGCCGCGGCAGCGACAACAATTCCGGCCCCGGCATCGGCTACATGATCACCACCATCGTGATGGACATCGTGCTCGGTTTCCTCGCCGCCATCATCGTGGCCTGGTTCAGCCGCCAGCGTGAATTCCGCGCCGACGCGGGTGCCGCCAGTCTCATGGGCCGCAAGCAGCCCATGATCAACGCGCTGGCCCGCCTGGGCGGGCTTACCCCTGGCGAACTGCCCAAGACCATGCAGGCGCTGGGCATCACCGGTGGCCTGGGCAAGCTGTTCTCGACCCACCCGCCGATCGAGGAACGCATCGCCGCGCTGCAGCAACAGCAGCAGCTCTGATCCGGAAACGGCATGAAAAAAAGCGACCCTCGGGTCGCTTTTTTATTGGGGGGTGCGGGCTGTCAGCGGTTGCGTTCCCGTTCCCAGCGCCCGTTGTCGGGCCGGTTGTCCGGGCGGTTGTCGTTGCGCCAGTTGTCGCCCCGGTTGTCGCGGCGGTCAATGTAGACGTCGTTGCGTGGGCGCGGCTGGTAGCCCGGGCCCCAGCGGTAGCCGTGGATCGGCATCACCGTACCGGGGTGCGGGTAGTAGGTGGTGCCGATGGTGATGCGGGTGGTCGGCTCGACGTACTGCGTCTGCGGCCGGTAGGACGGATAGACCACGGCCGGTGGGGGCGGCGGCATCGCGTCGGCCGGCGTCACGTTCACGCGCACATAGCGGCCCGGGTCCTGCGGCATCTGGGTGCGGTATTCGCGGCCGGCGTACTCGTAGACCACGTCATAGGCGACGGTGCGGTTTTCGTAGAACGTCTGGGCGCCGCACTGGCGGTAGGTTTCGGTGTACGGCTGGCTGGGGCCTTCGATGCGGTTGCCCAGCATCGCGCCGCCGATCAGGCCGATCACGGTGGCCGCGGCGCGGCCGCTGCCGTCGCCGATGGCATTGCCCATGGCGCCACCGGCGATGCCGCCGATGAGCGCACCGGCGCCGGACTTCTGGCCCTGGTAGGTGACCTGCTGATCGCTGCAGACCTCGCGCGGCACCGCCACCTGCTGGATGATGGGGGTGCTGCTGATCACGCGGCCTTGTTCATCCTGAGCGTGCGCCAGGCCACTGCCGGCCAAGGCGAGCAGGCCGGTCATCACGGGAATCAGAACGGGGGTTTTCATGGAGAACTCCTTGTGGGGGTAGCCTGAAGCATGCGCGGCTTCTGTCAAGCGGACATGCCCATGGTGTAAAGATTCGTGTTTTCCTGCGCGGTTCCCGGCACTGCGTTGCCGCCGAGCAGGTCGCGCGCCAGCGCTTCGGCCACTTTCAGGCCGTCGACCCCGGCCGACAGGATGCCGCCGGCGTAGCCCGCACCTTCACCCGCCGGGTACAGGCCGCGCGTGTTCAGGCTCTGGCAGTCGTCGCCACGCGTCAGGCGCAACGGTGAGGAGGTGCGGGTTTCCACGCCGGTGAGCACGGCGTCTTCCATGTCGTAGCCGCGGATCTTGCGGCCGAAAACGGGCACGGCTTCGCGCATGGCCTCGATGGCGTAGGCTGGCAGCGCGGGGGCGAGGTCGCCCAGCCGCACGCCAGGGCGGTAGGACGGTTCCACCCCGCCGAGCGCGCTGGACGGTTTCTGCTGCAGGAAGTCGCCCACCAGCTGGCCCGGCGCGTCGTAGTTGCCGCCACCGAGTTCGTAGGCACGGGCTTCCAGCTGGCGTTGCATCACCACCCCCGCCAGCGGGTGCACACCACCCTCGCCGGCGAGCGCGCGGGCCTGTTCTGCGTAGCGCGTGCCATCGGCCTCCCCGAAAGCGGCGGTCCACAGCGGGATGTCCTGAGGAAACGCCTGCGGGAAGTCGACCGGCTCGATGCCGACCACCAACCCGGCGTTGGCGTTGCGTTCGTTGCGCGAATACTGGCTCATGCCATTGGTGACCACGCGGCCGGGTTCGGACGTGGCCGCCACCACCGTGCCACCCGGGCACATGCAGAAGCTGTAGACGGCGCGGCCGTTCTTTGCGTGGTGCACCAGCTTGTAGTCCGCCGCACCCAGCAGGGGGTGGCCGGCGTGTCGGCCCCAGCGCGCGCGGTCGATCACGCCCTGCGGGTGCTCGATGCGAAAGCCGATCGAGAACGGCTTGGCTTCCATGAACACGCCCGCGTCCCACAGCAGGGCGAAGGTGTCGCGCGAGCTGTGGCCCAGCGCGAGCACCACGCGGGTGACGGGCAGGGTGACGGTGTCACCGGTGTCAAGCCGGCGCACCTGCAGGGAATCGATGCGCTGCCGCTCGCCTTCGCCGGCCAGGCTCATGCCGCAGACCTGGTGCTGGAATCGGATCTCGCCGCCGAGTGCCACGATCTTTTCGCGCATGGCCTCGACCACGCGCACCAGCTTGAAGGTGCCGATGTGAGGGTGTGCGGTGTAGAGGATCTCGGGGGGTGCGCCGGCCTCGACGAACTCGTGCATGACCTTGCGGCCGAGGAAGCGTGGGTCCTTGATCTGGCTGTAGAGCTTGCCGTCGGAGAACAGGCCCGCGCCGCCTTCGCCGTACTGCACGTTGCTCTCGGGGTTGAGTTCGGCGCGGCGCCACAGGCCCCAAGTGTCTTTGGTGCGCTCGCGCACCGGCTTGCCGCGTTCGAGCACGATGGGTTTCAGGCCCATTTGCGCCAGTGCCAGCGCAGCGAACAGGCCGCACGGTCCCAGCCCGACCACCACGGGCCGCTCGCGCTCGTCGGTTGGCCAGTGCGCAGGCGCGTGGCCGGGGGCGCGCCAGGCCATGTCGGGCGTGGGCTGCACATGGGGCTTGCCTGCGTGCGCGGTGAGCAGCGCCGCCTCTTGCGCGGGGTCGGCGAGCGCCACGTCGACGATGTAGACCGCGAGCAGGTCGACCTTGCGTGCGTCAAAGCTGCGTTTGAAGACGTCGAGGTGGGCGATGCCGCTGGCATCGATGCCCAGCGCCGTGGCGGCCAGCCCTGTCAGCGCCTGCACCGGGTGGGGCGCGGGTTGGCGGTCGTCGTCGGTCTCGGTCGGGGCATCCGCGGCACGGCGGGGTTCGGCCGGCAGGGCGGCCAGAGGCAGTTTGAGTTCGGAGAGGCGGATCATGTGTCGTGGGGCTTGTGTTGATCAAGCAGAAGACGGGGGCCTGCGTATTGTCGCCAATGCGGGGCGCTGTCCAGAAAAGACAGTTTTAAAATAATCCGGGTTAAATGATTGAACCCGGGTAAAATTCGCCGAATGTCAGATGTTTCTCTCCCCAGTTGCACCGCTTTCCTCGGTGCGCGGCGTGTCGCCTTCGGTTCGTACGACGAGGTGGCGCAGGCCCTCGCCGCGCTCGACCTATCGGCTGGCGGCCTGCTGGTGTTCGACGACACCACGGGTGCCCAGGTCGACCACCCCTGGCCCGCAGGCCACCCCAACACCCCATCCGAAATGGCCATGAGCCGCGCTGCACCTGCCGCAGCGCCGCAGGTGGGGCGCCCCCGCATGGGTGTGGTGGCGCGTGAGGTGACGCTGCTGCCGCGCCACTGGGAGTGGCTGGCGAAACAACCCGGCGGTGCGTCGGCGGCCCTGCGGCGCCTGGTCGAGGACGCGCGCCGCACCCACGCGGCACGCGACGACTGGCGACAGGCCAAGGAACGCGCCTACCGTTTCATGAGCGCCATCGCGGGCGGCTTCGCGGGCTTCGAGGAAGCCTCTCGCGCGCTGTTCGCCCACGATGCGGACGCCTTCGCGCTCAGCATTGCCGCCTGGCCGCCGGACGTGCAGGCGCACCTGACCTGGCTCGCCCGCGACGCCTTCGCGCCCGAAACGACACCCAACCCCTGAATCCCGCTTCTCATTTCCGGATCTCGCATGCCGCAAACGCCCCAAGGCCCGCTCTGGCGGGTGTATCTCGTCTTCCTCGTGCCCATGGTGCTGTCCAACATCCTCCAGGGCTTGTCGGGCACGCTCAATGGCATCTTCATCGGGCAGATGCTCGGCACGCATGCGCTGGCCGCGGTGTCGGGCATGTTCCCGATCGTGTTCTTCTTCATTTCGCTGGTGATCGGCATCGGCGCGGGCGCGTCGGTGCTCATCGGCCAGGCATGGGGCGCGCGGGAGCCGCACAAGGTCAAGGCCATCGCGGGCACGGCGCTGGTGCTCGGCGCCCTGATCGGCCTGGCGGCCGCCGTGGTGGGCACCGCGTTCGCGCGCCCCGCCATGCAGGCACTGGGCACGCCGGTCGATGTGCTCGACGACGCGGTGGCCTACGCGCGGGTGATGCTGCTCATCATGCCCCTGCTGCTGGTGTTCATCCTGTTCACGCAGTTGCTGCGCGGCGTCAGCGACACCGTCTCACCCCTGATCGCCCTCATGCTTTCCACCGTGCTCGGCCTGGCGCTCACGCCGGCGCTCATCCAGGGCTGGCTCGGCTTGCCGAAACTGGGCATCCAGAGTGCGGCGTATGCGGGGCTGGTGTCCTACGCGGCGGCGCTGGGCTTCCTGGTGTGGCGGCTGCGCCGCAAGCACCACGTGCTGGCCTTCGACCGCGAGCTGCTGGGCGCGCTGCGGCTGGACCGCGCCATCCTGGCCAAGGTGATGCGCATCGGTTTGCCCACCGGCCTGCAGATGGTGGTGATCTCGATGTCCGAGCTGATCATCCTCAAGCTGGTGAACGGCCACGGTTCGCAGGCCACGGCCGCGTACGGCGCGGTCACGCAGGTGGTGAACTACGTGCAGTTCCCGGCGCTGTCGATCGCGATCACCGCGTCCATCCTGGCGGCGCAGTCCATCGGCGCGGGGCGGGTCGACCGGCTGGGCGCGATCCTGCGCACGGGGCTGTGGCTCAACGCCGCCCTCACGGGCACGCTGGTGTTGCTGGGGTACGCGCTCTCGCACACGCTCATGGGCCTGTTCCTGACCCAGCCCGAAGTGCGCGCGCAGGCCGAACACCTGCTGCACATCATGCTGTGGAGCATCCTGGTGTTCGGCTTCCAGGCGGTGGTGGGTGGCCTCATGCGCGCCAGCGGCGTGGTGCTGGTGCCGATGGCGATCTCCGTTTTCTGCATCCTGTGCATCCAGCTGCCGGCGGCCTATCTGCTCGACGCGCAGTTCGGCCTCCCCGGCGTCTGGATCGCCTTCCCCGTGGCGTATGTCGCCATGCTGGTTCTGCAGACCGCGTACTACCACTTCGTGTGGCGCCATCGCAAGATCGAGCGGCTGGTGTGAGCAGGCGATAATTCGCGCCGTGAAGCGCACCAGACCGCCGCTGGCACAACAGCCCGAAAGGGTGTGCTGGAGGAATGTCCGGACTGCACAGGACAGCGTAGGAGGTAACACCTCTCCACCGACAAGCCGCAAGGCCCTAAGGTGAGGATCAGAGCAACAGAGACGAGCCGATTCAGTTCGGGTGAAACGGGCAATCTCTACGCGCAGCAACACCAAATAGGCCAGCGTTGACGTGGTTCCGCGGAGCTGGCGGGTAGGTGGCACCGAGCCGGGAGGCGACTCCCGGCCCAGATGAATGGCGGTCACGTGCGGGGCAACCCGCACGCACAGAATCCGGCTTATCGGTGCGCTTCACACTTTTTTTGGCATCCCGCTCCGGCGCCGGGCCGTTGTCGGGGCTCCGTACATCGACTGCTCCACCGCACGCCACTCGTCCGACTGCTCATTGAACAGCTTCGACACCTGCGCGCGCAGCCACTGGTTGCGGGTGTCATGACGGTAGAGCCGGTGCCAGTGCTGCTGCACGGCAAAACGCGGCGGATCGAAGGGCGGCCTTACCAGGCGGATGGCCCCGCTGCGCGCCACGCTCATGCCGGCAGCCAGGGGCACCGTGGCCACCAGTTCCGATTCAGCGATCACCGCCGCGAGGCTCATGTAGTGCGGCGTGCGCAGCACCACATGGCGGTGGATGCCCTTGCGCTCGATGAATCGGTCCACCAGGTCCGTGCTGCGGGCGGGGGAGCTCACCAGCGCGTGATCCAGCGACTCGAAATCTTTCAGGCTCAGCCGGGTCTGGGCGAACGGGTGGTCTGCGCGCATCACGCAGGCAAAGGTGTGCATGTACAGCCGCTGGTGGAAAAAGACCTGTTTGCTCAGGTCGGGGAAGTAGCCCATGGCCAGATCGGCCTCTCCCGCTTCCATGGCCGCCTCCAGCTGCGACGAGGGCAAGGGGAAGCAGCGCACCGACGCATGCGGTGCGTGCACCGCCAGGTGCCGGATCAGGCGGGGCAGGAACACGATCTCGGCGACATCGGCCATGACCAGGCGGAACTCGGTCTGCGTGGTGGCCGCGTCGAACTCCGGATCGGCCAGGATGCCGGTGCGCACCTGTCCCAGCACGGCGCGCGCGGTGCCCACCATTTCGCGTGCACGGGGTGTGGGTTCCATGCCCTTGGATGTGCGCACGAACAGCGTGTCTTCAAAGTGCAGGCGCAACCGGTTGAGCGCGGTGCTGAAGCCGGACTGGCTCATGCCCAGCAGCTGGGCTGCACGCGTGACGTTGCGCGCATCGTCGAGGCTGACCAGCACGCGCAGCAGGTTGAGGTCGAACTCCATCATCGCTCCGGCAGATAGTTGGTATCTGCCAAGTGTATTGATGAAGCGTGCCTGCCGTCCTAGATTCCGCTCACAGACCGGCAGTCCACGATGCCGCCGGCCACCACGGAGACAAAGACATGTTCGTCAAGAATTGCTGGTACGTCGCGGCCTGGGATCACGAGGTGCTGGCCGACACGCTGTTGGAACGCGGCATCCTCAACCAGTCCATCCTGATCTACCGCCTGGCCGACGGCACGCCGGTGGCGCTGGACAACAAATGCCCACACCGCCACGCGCCCCTGCACATGGGACGGCGAGAGGGCGACAGCGTGCGCTGCATGTACCACGGCCTCAGGTTCGACGCCACCGGCCAATGCACGGAGATCCCTGGCCAGGAGCGCATCCCGCCCAAGCTGTGCGTGAAGAGCTACCCCATGGTGCAGCGGGGGCGATGGCTGTGGATCTGGATGGGTGATCCGGAGCGGGCCGATCCGGCGTTGATTCCGGACGCCTACTCGCTCAGCCACCCGGAGTGGCGAATGAAACCGGGCTACCTGCACTACGACGCCGACTACCAGCTGATTTCCGACAACCTGCTGGACTTCTCGCACCTGTCCTACGTGCACGAGAAAACCCTGGGGGGCTCACCCAACATCGCCGAAGTGCGGCCAGTGATCGAGCGCCTGGAGCGTGGCGTGCGTGTCACGCGCGATGTGAACAACACCGTGCCAGCGCCGTACCACGCACGCCTGGGTGGATTCACCGGCAAGGTCAACCGGCGTTTCAGCTACGACTACCTGGTGCCCGGTGTCCTGTTGATGGCGGCCAGCGTGAAGCCAGCCGACACGCCCGACGACGACATGACCGGGGCCCTGCAGTTCCACAGCTGCCAGGCACTGACCCCGGAGACCGACACGACCACGCACTATTTCTTCATGCAGGCGCACAAGTTCCGGCTGGACGACGCGACCATCACCGAGTCGATCTACCAGAGCCTGTGCACGGCCTTCGAGGAAGACCGCCGCATCATCGAGGCGCAGCAGCGGTTGATCCGCCGCACGCCACCCAGTCCCATGCAGCCCATCGCAGCGGACGCGGCGCTCAACCAGTTTCGCTGGTTGCTCAAGCGCCTGCACGACGAAGAAACCGCCAGCACCCCGACCGTCATTCCGCTGCAGCAGCTGGCCTGAGCACCGCCGCGGTCGCGCGGCAGAAGACCCGATCCACAACAGAAGGAGACAAAAGATGAAGCCATTCCTGCGCATGGCCGCGCTCACCACACTGAGCCTGACCGGCATCGGGGCCCAGGCCGAGATCGTGATCGGAGCCAGCTTTTCCATCACCGGCCCGGCGGCAGCGCTGGGCATCGCCCCGCGCAACACGATCCAGCTGTTCCCGACCGAGATCGCGGGCGAGAAGATCCGCTACGTGGTGCTCGACGACGCCACCGACCCCACCAACGCCGCGCGCAACGCGCACCGCCTGGTCACAGAGGAAAAGGTGGACCTGATCATCGGCTCCACCGCCAGCCCGCCGGCCATTGCCATCGCCCAGGTTGCCAGCGAGACGCAGACCGTGCAGCTGGCTGCGGCACCGATCGACCTGCCGGACGGACGCGGGCAGTGGACCTACCGCTTGCCGCAGAGCATTTCGCTGATGGCGCAAGGCACCATCGAGCACATGAAGAAGAGCGGGGCGAAGACCTTCGGTTTCCTGGGCTATTCAGACGCGTATGGCGAGTCCTGGTTGCGCGAGATGACGCGGTATGGCAACGAGGCCGGGCTGAAGCTGGTGAGCGTGGAGCGCTTTGGCCGCGCCGACGCTTCTGTCACCGCCCAGGCGCTGAAAGTGCTGTCGCCCAACCCGGACGCGATGCTGGTGGTGGCCTCGGGCAGCGGCGCGGTGATGCCGCAGAAAGCCCTGGTGGACCGCAACTACAAAGGCCGGATCTACCAGACCTTCAGCGCGGTGGCCCCCGATCTGTTGCGCATGGGCGGCAAGGATGTGGAGGGCACGCTGGGCCTGTCGGGCCCGGCCGTGGGCGCCGATCAGTTGCCAGACAGCCACCCATCCAAACCGGTCGCCCTGGAATTCGTCAGGCTGTACGAGGCGAAGTTCGGTGCGGGCAGCTACAACCAGTTCGCGGCCAACATCTGGGGAGCCAAGCTGTTGCTCGACAAGGCCATTCCCGTGGCATTGAAGCAGGCCCGGCCCGGCACGGTGGAGTTCCGGCAGGCACTGAAGAAGGCCATCGAGAACACCGGCGAGGTCGTGGTGCCGCAGGGCGTGCTGAAGTACAGCGCCACCGACCACTACGGCTACGACCACCGCGCCCGTTTCGTGCTCAGGGCGCGCAATGGCACCTGGGTCGCTGCGGACTGAAGGTGCGGGTCGCTCAGGCGTCGGGCGTGTCGGTGTCCGTGTCGCCGCGCTGGAGCCGCGCACGCGCCTCCGTGGCCAGGGCCTCGTACTTCTTCCGGAAGGCATCGAGCTCTTCCTCTTCCAGTTCTTCCAGATCCAGCAGCGCGGTATGCGCACCCTGCGTGACGCGGATGAGTTCGTCCAGCTTCACCTGGATCGCCTCGGTGTCGCGGTTCTGCGTGTTCTGGATCAGGAACACCATCAGGAAGGTGACGATGGTGGTGCCGGTGTTGATCACCAGCTGCCAGGTGTCGCTGAAGCCGAACAGCGGCCCGGTGACCAGCCAGACCACGATGAGCGCGACGGCGAGGCTGAAGACGCGCGGGCGGCCGCAGAAGCGGGAGGCGGCCTTGGCGAACTGCGAATACCCGTTGGTGGACTTCGGCATGGTCGCCTCCGGTTGTGTTCAGAGATTGAAACCGCCCAGGCTCTGGATGCGCTCCACGTGCGCCATGAGCGAGCGCTTGGCGACCGGCCACAGGCGGTCGGGCACGTCGTCGTAGGCGATCTTCACCCAGTCGTCCATCGAGCCATCGGGCGCGGCCTGCATGGCGCGCGCCACCTTGGCCTCGCGCGCCAGGCGGTGGGCCTTGAGGTGGGCGATGGCCGCGCGCGCGCCGCCATGCAGCGGCGCGCTGGGGTTGTCGGCCGTGCGCCTGAGATCACCGAGAACGTAGCCGTGCGCGGGCAGCAGGAATTCGATGCCGTGGCGTTCGCACAGCGCGTCGAGCTTGTCCAGCGAATCGAGGTACGCGCCCATGTTGCCGTCGGGCGGGTCGATCACCGTGGTGCTGCCGTTGAGGATGTGGTCGCCCGTGAACAGCAGGCCGTCTTCCACCAGCGCCAGGCACAGGTGGTTGGCCGCGTGGCCGGGGGTGTGCACCACCTCCAGCGTGTGCGACACGGTGGCGTCGCCAGACTGGCCCAGCAGCACCAGTTGTTCGCCGTCGGCGAGCACGCGTTCGGGCGTGAAGCGGCTGTTCTCGCGCGAGGTGGGGGCGCTCGGCAGGCCGAGGATGGGTGGTTTCTCCAGGCCTGCGGCCATGCACAGCGCCTGCAGGCGCGGCGCGCCGGGCGAGTGGTCGGGGTGCGAGTGGGTGCAGACGATGGCCTGGATGCGGCCACCGGCGGCGCGCCACAGCCGTTCGATATGGGCCGGCTCATCCGGGCCCGGGTCGATCACGATGTGGCCGCTGGCCGGGTCGCCCACGACGTAGCTGTTGGTGCCCGGGCCGGTCATGAAGCCAGGGTTGGGCGCGGTCAGGCGCTGCACGTTCTTCAGCAGCTGCACCGGCTGTTCGTGTTGCCAGTCCAGGCTGTGACCCATCTGCCCATCCGGGCACACCATGGCGAGTTCGCCGAACGGTGGCTCGTGTTCCATGTAGCGCTCTTCGGCACCGCGCACCAGGCCGGCGCGTGGGCAGCTCGTCCACAGCGGTTCGTCATTGCGGGCGCAGGCGTCAAGCACGGCCTGCACCGTACCGTGCGCCTGCAGGCGTTCCAGCGTGCGGATGGTCGGGAAGATGATGAAGAAACCCCCGGCCTTGTGGCGCTCCAGCGCGTCGGCCGGACGCACCCAGCAGGGCTCGAACTGCTCGGCCTCGTCGGCCACGGGTTGCTGTCCCTCGGGCATGCGCGCCACGAGAAAAGGCACGTCGAAGCGGCGCGGCAGGTCGCGGTCGGTGATCCAGTGGGCAAGCACGAACACGCCCGCGCCGTCGAGCGTGAGGCCCTTGTCGCGGCACTGCGCGGCGAACGGGGCCTTGCGGTCCAGGGTGGCGATGTCGCTGTCGTCCACCGGCGCGCCGTCGGTCCGGTGTGCGAGCAGCACACCAAGTTCCTCGAAGCTCTCGCGGATGGCGGCGATGGCCTGCGTGAGGTGCAGGTCGCTCTGCGTCGGGCGCCGCGTGGCGATGCCGTGGGCCTGGGCGTCCGCGGCGTCGATGCCGCCGCCCGGAAACACGTAGGCACCGGGCGCGAAGCTCGCCGTCATGGAGCGGCGGGTCATCAGCACTTCGATGCCTGGCCGCTGCGGGTCGGTGCTGTCGCGCAGCAGCAGCACGGTGGCGGCAGGCCGCACGGCGGCAAGGGGGCGGGGTGGGTGCAGGAGTTGGGTGGGGCGGACCATGCGGCATTTTGCGACAAGGCGCCGCCGCCTGCAGGCGCCTCGGTGTCAGGGCTCAGGCCAGCGTGTTGCCCAGTGCGGCCATCTCGGGTGACAGGCCCTGCCACGCGACATCGAAGCCCGCCTGCGCGCGCTCGGGTGGCAGCGGCGAACTGCGCAGCGCCCAGTGCGCGCCGGCGAGCACGCTGTCGATCACCGGGATCGGCACCTCGGCCTGCACGGCAGCGGCCATGCCGGCCAGGCCCGCACCGCCCAGGATGACGGCCTGCACGCCCAGCTGCCGGGACGCATCGCGGCAGGCCTGGGCGAGCAGGGCACGCGCCGCCACCGGGTCGGCCGCGAGCTGGGCGCCGGTGGGCGCCACCGTGTGGATGCCGGCGAGTTGCTGCGCCTGGCCGAGGGCCTGCGCCAGACGCTGCAACATCGGCCCCCAGCGCGTGCCACCGGTGACGATGGCGTAGCGGCCGTGGCGTGCGGCCTCGATGAAGGCCGCTTCGGCCAGTCCCGTTACCGGCACCGGGCTGCTTTCGCGCAGCGCCATCAGGCCGGGATCGCCGAAGCAGCCGATCAGCACCGCGTCGGGCTGGTCTGGATGGTTCGCCAGGTCGTGCGCCCAGGCGTCGAGCGCGGCGTGCGCGGCCACCGCGTAGCTGGCCTCGTCGGCAATGTAGGGCGAGCCGAAGCGCGCGGTGGCGGTGCGCACCCGCACGTGCAGGCCGGCGGCCTGTTGCACGTGCGTCTGCAGCAGCGCGCTGACGTGCACCGAGGTGTTGGGGTTGATGACCAGCAGTTGCCGCATGGGAAAGACCGGCGCATTCAGGCCATGGGTGCAAACAGGCGTTCGAGGTCGGGGGCCTGGCCGGGCGGTGGCGAGAAGTCCAGCTGCGCTTCCAGCCGGTCCAGGTGCTCGCGCATCAGGCGCGCCGCTTCGCGCGCGTCGCGCAGGCGGATCGCAGCCAGCAGTGCCCGGTGCTCATCGCAACCGCAGGCCGTGGCATCGCGCCGCGCCTGGGCATGGCTGCTGCTGTAGGTCATGAGGATGAGCGAGGTGCGCGACACCATCTCGCGCAGGATGCGGCCCATGGTCTGCTGACCGGCCCGGTCGGCGATGTGCAGGTGGAAATCGCCCGAGAGACGGATCGCTCGGCGCATGTCGCCCGCCGAGCGCGCGGCTTCCTCGTCGCGGATGCACTGGGTGAGCAACTGGATGTCGGCGCGTTCCGCGCGCTCCACGAAGCGCTCGACCAGGCTGGACTCGATCAGCCGCCGCACCTCGAACACCTCGCGTGCTTCCTGTTCGCTCGGCTGCGCAATGGTGGCGCCCCGGTTCGGCGTGAGGGTGACCACCTGTTCGTTGGCCAGCCGCACGAGCACCGGGCGGATGAGGGTGCGGGAGACGCCGAACGCGCTGGCCAGCCGGTCTTCCACCAGCTTGGTGCCGGGTGGGAGGCGGTGGTCGAGGATGGCCGAGACGACGCGTTCGTAGATCGAGTTGTCCGTGCCCATGGACGCTGCACTCATGCGGCGCGCCCCTTCTTCTGCCGCTTGCCCAGCCACAGTGCCAGCGACACCGCCACGCCCATCACCAGCAGCGAGACCACGGTGGTGACCGTGCCCAGCGCGTAGATGGCCGGCGTGGTCACGGTGGAGGTGAGGCCCTGCAGTTCCAGCGGCAGCGTGTTGACGTCGCCAATCGCCTGCGAGGTGCGGGCGATCTCGTCCCAGCTCAGCGTGAAGCCGAACATGCCGATGCCCACCACCGAAGGGCCGATCAAGGGGAGCACCACATGGCGGAAGCCCTGCCAGGGTGTGGCGCCCAGGTCGCGCGCGGCTTCCTCGTAGGCCGGGTTGAAGCGGTTGAACACCGCGAACATGATGAGCAGGCCGAAGGGCAGCGTCCAGGTCAGGTGCGCGCCGAGGGCCGAACTCAGCAGGCCCAGCGCGGTGCCGTAGTTCTCCAGGGCGCTGGTGGCGCCCGCCGCTTCCAGCAGCCACTTGATGCCGCCATCGAGCAGGCGGAACTGCAGGCCGATGCCGAGCGAGACGATGATGGACGGCATGATCAGGCTGGCCACCGTGACGTAGAACAGCGCGTTGGCGCCCCGCAGCGGCTTGCGGAAGGCCAGGCCGGCCAGCACCGAGAGCACCACGGTGAGCAGCATCACCACGCCGCCCAGCATGAGCGAGCGCAGGAAGGCCGCGCCGATGTCCACCGTGCCCAGGCCTTCGGCCAGTTTGTGGAACCAGTGCAGCGACACGCCGCGCAGCGGAAACGTGAGGCCGCCTTCGGGCCCCTGGAAGCTGAGCACGAAGATGACGAACATCGGGCCGTACATGAACAGCACGAAGAGCGCGAAGACGGCGGCCAGCGGCCAGAAGTCGGGCGCGCGGGGTTCGGCGATGCGGGGTGCGGCCATGGTCAGAGTTCCTTCCGGATGTCGACCAGGCGCGTAAGCCCCCAGATGATCATGAGCACGACGGCCAGCAGGATCACCGCGTTGGCCGCGGCCAGCGGGAACTGCAGGTAGGAGGTCTGGACCTGGATGATCTTGCCCACCGAGGCGATCTGCTGGCCGCCCATCACGCCGATGGTGACGAAGTCGCCCATGACGATGGTGATGACGAAGATCGAGCCGATGATGATGCCGGTCTTGGACAGCGGCACGATCACGTTCCACAGCGTCTGCCAGCTGCTGGCGCCGCTGTCGCTGGCGGCTTCGAGCAGGCTGCGGTCGATGCGCATCATGCTGTTGAAGATCGGCACGATCATGAACATGGTGTAGAGGTGCACGAAGGCCAGCACCACCGAGAAATCGGAGAACAGCAGCCACTCCACCGGCTCGTTGACCACGCCCAGGCCCATCAGTCCCTGGTTGACCAGGCCGTTGCGGCCCAGCAGCGGCACCCACGAAATCATGCGGATGACGTTGGACGTCCAGAACGGCACGGTGCACAGCACGAACAGCAGCGTCTGCATGCCGGGCGAGCGCACGTGGAAGGCGAGGAAATAGGCCACCGCGAAGCCCACCACCAGCGTGATGCCCCAGACCAGCAGGCTGAACTTGAGGGTGGAGAGGTAGGTGGAGAGCGAGACGCAGAAATCGCCGTGCTCGGTGAGCGTGGAACAGCCTTCGAAGATGGCCGCGTAGTTGCGCAGCGTGAACCCCGGGATGAGCTCGTACTCGTTGAAGTTCCAGAAACTCACCATCACGGTGAGCGCGAGCGGGATCAGGAAGAACACCACGAACACCAGCGTGAACGGCGCGGCCTGCCACCAGGCCTTCACGGTGCGCGTGGGACTGATGGACGGTGGTCCGACAGGGGTGGTCGTGGTGCTCATGGTGCTTTCAGGTCAACGTCACATCAGGCGGCGACGAACTCGTTCCACTTGCGCACCATGTATTCGTTCTCGTCCATCACCGCGTTCCAGCAGGCGATGCCGCCCATGCGCGCTTCGTAGCTGCCGCCATCGCGCACTGCGCCGGCCTTGGCCAGCACGTCGCCGTTGGGGCTCTTGATGTCCTGCGAGGCGGGCTTGCCTTCCATCCAGTAGGCCCACTCGTAGGCTTCCATCTTGGCCTTGGCGGTGTCGAGCACGGCGCTGTAGTAGCCCTGGCGGTTCAGGTAGGCACCGGCCCAGCCGTCGAGGAACCAGTTGATGAATTCATAGGCGCCGTCAAGCTTGCGGCCCGAGAGCGTGGCGGGCAGGCCGAAACCGGCGGCCCAGGCACGATAGCCTTCCTTGAGCGGCTGGAAGTTGCAGGCGATGCCCTTGGTGCGCACGGCCGTCACGGCCGGGCTCCACATCGACTGGATCACCACTTCGCCCGAAGCCATCAGGTTCACCGATTCGTTGAAGTCCTTCCACAGCGCGCGGAACTGGCCGGCCTTCTTGGCTTCGATCAGGGTCTTGATCGTCAGGTCGATCTCGGCCTTGCTCATGTTGCCCTTGTCCTTGTACTTGTGGATGCCCCTGGCCTCCACCACCATCGCGGCGTCCATGATGCCGATCGAGGGAATGTTCAGGATCGCGGCCTTGCCCTTGAACTCGGGGTTGAGCAACTCGGCCCAGCTCTCGATCGGGCGCTTGATCAGGTCAGGGCGGATGCCCAGCGTGTCGGCGTTGTAGACCGTGGGGATCAGCGACATGAACTGCGTCGGCGCGGTCGCGAACTTCTTGCTTTTCTCGCCTTCGAGAAAGATCACCTTCTTGGGTGCGGTGCCCTGGTCACCCACGGCCTTGCCGGCCACGGTGCCGGTGGTGAACAGCGGCGTGATCTTGTCGGCGTTCTTGATCTTCTTCGTGTCGATGCCCTTGAGGTTGCCGGTGGGCACGATCTTCTTGAGCGAGAAGTACTCGGTGTCGATCAGGTCGAAGCTGTTGGGCGCGGTCACGGCGCGCTTGGTCACGTCGTCGGTGGTCACCGCCACGTACTGGATGTCGATGCCGGTGTCGGCCTTGAACTTCTCGGCGATGGCCTTGTCCTGGTTCACGGCCGTGCCCAGGTAGCGCAGCACGATCTTTTCCTGCGCGTGCACGGCGGGTGCCAGGCCCGTGGCCAGGATGCCGGCCATGCCGGCGGTGCCCTGCAGCAGGCTGCGCCGGCTCAGGCCGGTCGTCGTGGAGGGGAGGGCGGACGCGTCGTGTTCAGGTTGCGACATGGGAAATCTCCTGCGTTGCGATGGGTGGAAGGAAGGGAAGCGGGACCGGACGCGCTCAGGCGGCCAGGGTGGGGGGAAAGCTGTGCGCCTGCCAGGCGGCCCAGGTCATGCTGACCTGGTCGCCGGGGGCGTAGGGCCGCTGGGCGAAGCTCGCCTCGGGCAGCATCACGGAGATGTTCTCGCCGGTCTGGCCGTTCTCCAGGCGCAGGCCAAGCAGCACATAGGTGCCCTGGTACTCGACGTCGTGCACCGTGGCGGGCCAGCCGTTCTCGCCATAGGAGAGCGGCGCCAGCTGGATGTGGTCGTTGCGCACGGCCACCTTGCCCTGCGTGGTCTCCAGCACGTTGTGGCCGCCCATGAATCGGGCCACGAATTCGGAGGCGGGCCGGTTGTAGACCTCGTGCGGCGAACCCACCTGCTCGATGCGGCCGTGGTTCATCACCACCATGGTGTCGGCCAGTGCCATCGCTTCTTCCTGCGAGTGCGTGACGTGGATGAAGGTCAGCCCCAGTTCCTTCTGCCAGCGGCGCAGCTCGGCGCGCATCTGGATGCGCAGGAAGGGGTCGAGCGCGGACAGCGGTTCGTCGAGCAGCAGCACGCGCGGCTGGGTGATCAGCGCACGCGCCAGTGCGACGCGCTGTTGCTGTCCACCCGAGAGCTCGCCAGGCTTGCGCTGAGCGAGGTGGCCCATGGCCACGCGCTCCAGCAGGTCTTGCGCCTGTCGGTGGCGTTCGTCCTTTGCAACGCCCTTCATCTTGAGGCTGAAGGCCACGTTGTCCAGCGCCGAGAGGTGCGGGAACAGCGCGAAGCTCTGGAACATCATGGCCGTGCCGCGGCCGGCCGCCGGCAGGTGGGTGATGTTGCGGTTCTCCAGCAGGATGTCGCCGCTGGTGGTGGTCTCGTGGCCCGCGATCATGCGCAGCGTGGTGCTCTTGCCGCAGCCCGAAGGCCCGAGCAGGCAGCAGTAGCTGCCGCTCGCAATGCGCAGGTTGATGCCGTCCACCGCCACGCTGCCGGCGGCGTACTGTTTGGTCAGCGCGATCAGTTCGATGCCGGCGGGCAGGGGAGGTAGGGCGTTCATGCCCGGTGGGATTGCATAAGCCGTGCCAGCCCCTTTTTGCGGTTTTGTACGCAATGTGGCAAAGATTGCGTACAAAATCGCACCCGGTCTGTGCACATATGCCCTGGCGCGCACCAGCCTGTGGCCGGGCGCCACCGTGGTGTGCACCGCGCTGGGCGGATAATGGTTTCATGCACATCCGTTTCACCAAGATGCAGGGCGCCGGCAACGACTTCGTCGTGCTCGACGAAACGCAGGGCCGCCTGGGCCTGAGCGCTGCCCAGTACCGCTTCCTGGCCGACCGCCATTTCGGTGTGGGTGCCGACCAGATCCTCAGCGTGCGCGCCTCGCCCGCCCGTGGGCTGGACTTCGAATACGTGATCCACAACGCCGACGGCGGCCAGGTGGAGCAGTGCGGCAACGGCGCGCGCTGTTTCGTGCGCTACGTGCACGACAAGGGCCTGAGCACGCGCAACCCGCTGCGCGTGAAGGTCATGAACGCCGAACTCGAACTGAAGATGCACCCCGATGGCCGCGTGACGGTCGACATGGGTCCGCCGGTCTTCGCGCTGGGCCAGGTGCCTTTCGACGATCAGGGGATCACGTCCACGCCCATGGGCACGTTCGAGCGCTGGCCGCTGGCCCTGCCGTATGCGGGTGACGTGCCGGTTGCCGTGCTCTCCATGGGCAACCCGCACGCCGTGCTGCTGGTGGACGATGTGCAGACCGCCCCGGTGCCGTCGTGGGGGCCGTGGATCGAATCGCACGAGCGCTTCCCGCGCCGCGTCAACGCCGGGTTCCTGCAGGTGGTCGGTCGCGGCGAGGTGCGCCTGCGCGTCTACGAACGCGGAGCGGGCGAAACCCTGGCCTGCGGCACCGGCGCCTGCGCTGCCGTGGTGGCCGGCATCCGCCTGGGGCTGCTCGACGAGCGGGTGGACGTGCACACCCGGGGTGGCGTACTCACCATCGAGTGGAAAGACACCCCGACGCACGACCAGCCGGTTTTCATGACCGGTCCCGCCACCACCGTTTTCGACGGCGAGATCGATATCCCGGACCTCGCCTGATCCCAGAGACGCCACCTGCGCACCACACATGAACGCCAACAACATCCCGCCCATCACCGAAGACGACATCGCCAACTACCTGGCCAACACGCCCGACTTCTTCGAGCGCCACGCCAGCCTGCTGGCCGCGGTGCAACTGACCAGCCCGCACGGCCAGCGCGCCGTGAGCCTGCAGGAACGCCAGGCGGAGATGCTGCGCGAGAAGATCCGTGGCCTGGAGCTCAAGGGCGCCGAGATGATCCGCCACGGCAACGAGAACACCGTCATTGCCGACAAGCTCCAGCGCTGGACGCGCGAGCTGCTGCTGACGCGCGAGGCGCGCGACCTGCCCGCCGTGACCACGCGCGCGATCGCCGAACACTTCCTGGTGCCGCAGCTGGCCATCAAGGTCTGGGATGTGGACCCCGCTTTTGCGCAGGAGCCCTTCGCCCAGGGCGCGAGCGAAGACGTGAAGGCCTTCGCCTCGTCGCTCACGCTGCCCTACTGTGGTGCCAATCCGGGGCTCGAAGCCGCGCAGTGGCTGGAGGACGCGGCCGCGGCCGCCTCGCTGGCCCTGATCCCCCTGCGCGCGGGCATCGCGCCGCAGGCGTTCGGCCTGCTGGTGCTGGCGTCGCCCGACGTGCAGCGCTTCGCGCCCGACATGGGCACCGACTTTCTCGAGCGCATTGGCGAGCTGACCAGCGCGGCGCTCTCGCGCCTGCGCCCGAACTGAGCCCTTCCCGGAGCCCCCTGGACATGCACCCGCCCGAGCACACCCCGGCGGAACCGGAAGGCTCGGGCGATGCGACCCTGGTGCAGGCCTACCTGAACCACGTGCGCGTGGAGAAGCGGCTGGCCGATCGCACCGTCGTCCTGTACACGGCGGACCTGGAGCGCCTGACGGCGCAGGCACGCGAAGCCGGCGTGGCGCTCAGGGCGGTGCAGAACCCGCACATCCGCCGCTGGGTCGCGCAGATGCACGGCGCTGGTCGCAGCGCGCGCGGTATCGCGCTGATCCTGTCGGGCTGGCGCGGCTTCTATGTGTGGCTGGGGCGCCAGGGGCTGATGGACCACAACCCGGTGCAGGACGTGCGGGCGCCCAAGGCCGGCAAACCGTTGCCCAAGGCGCTGGGTGTGGACGAAGCCGTGCGGCTGGCCGCGCACCAGGAAGAGGCGGACGACCCTGCTCTGGAGGCGCGCGATGCGTGCATCACCGAACTGCTGTACGGCTGCGGCCTGCGCATTGGCGAACTGGTGGGGCTGGACGTGGCCGCCAGTGGCAGCGCGCGCGGCTGGATCGATGCGCAGGAAGGCGAGGCGCATGTGCTGGGCAAGGGCTCCAAGCGGCGCAGCGTTCCCGTGGGCCGGCAGGCGCTGACGGCGCTGGCGGCCTGGCTGGCGCAACGCGCTGCCTGGGCGGGCGACGATCCCGCGCTGTTCATCGGTTCAAGGGGGCAACGCCTCACGCCGCAGCACATCCGCGTCCGGCTCAAGCGCCGTTCGCTGCTGGCCGGCCTGGCCACGCCGGTGCATCCGCACATGCTGCGGCACTCCTTTGCCAGCCACGTGCTGCAGTCCAGCGGCGATCTCCGCGCCGTTCAGGAGCTGCTGGGCCACGCCAGCATCAGCACCACGCAGGTCTACACCCGGCTCGATTTCCAGCACCTGGCGCAGGTGTACGA
>VFQP010000535.1_pt1 | contig 70804 bp, 62 predicted proteins | sample 3512351 | NCBI WGS metagenome assembly VFQP01 (sample SAMN10412372, study PRJNA504923) | tailings metagenome | isolation source: Relicate 1 Philex TSF1 revegetated site | place: Philippines: Tuba, Benguet | collected 2017-08-29
CGTTGATGATCTCGGCGATGCCGCCCACGGCGTTCTTGAGCACGTCGTTGGCGTGGGCAAAGGCCTCATCCTGCGTGACATCGTCGCCCAGCACCTCGAGCAGCTTTTCGTTGAGCACCACGATCAGCGAGTCGACGTTCGCCTCGAGTTCGGCCAGGCCGTTGTCGGCGTTGGTCATGCGACGGCCGCCTTCCCAGTCGAAGGGCTTGGTGACGACACCCACCGTCAGGATGCCCATCTCCTTGGCGACGCGCGCGATCACCGGTGCCGCGCCGGTGCCGGTGCCACCGCCCATGCCGGCGGTGATGAACAGCATGTGCGCGCCTGCGATCGACTCGCGGATCTGATCCACCGCGCCTTCGGCGGCCTCGCGGCCTTTCTCGGGTTTGCTGCCAGCGCCCAGACCGGTCACACCGAGCTGGATGGTCTTGTGCGCCGCGCTGCGCGCGAGCGCCTGGGCATCGGTGTTGGCGCAGATGAACTCCACGCCCTGGACCTCGCGGGCGATCATGTGCTCCACCGCGTTGCCGCCGCCGCCGCCCACGCCGATGACCTTGATCTGCGTGCCCAGGTTGAATTCTTCGACTTCGATCATTTCGATGCTCATTTCGGTGCTCCTTGATGCAGTTGCCTGTTTGTCTGGTGATGTGCGGGAAATCGGGGTTCGGGTCATCCGGGAGGTCCGGTGTGTTCGGCACACCGTCCTCGTCGTCGTCGACATCGCCACGCGGGCGGGCCGTGGATGAGCAGGTCGTTGAAGCGGTTCATCAGAACGTCCCCACGAACCAGTTCTTGACGCGTTCCAGCGCACCCGACATGGAGCCCGCCTTCTGCGACACCTTGTGGCCGCGCGCACGCGCCAGGCGCGCTTCCTCGAGCAGACCCATCACGGTGGCGGCGCGGGTCTGCGCCACCATGTCGGAGAGTGCGCTGTGGTAGTTGGGTACGCCACGGCGCACCGGCTTCAAGAAGATGTCCTCGCCCAGTTCCACCATGCCGGGCATCACCGCGCTGCCGCCGGTGAGCACGATGCCGCTGGAGAGCATTTCCTCATGACCGCTGTCGCGCAGCACCTGCTGCACCAGCGAGAAGATCTCTTCCACGCGCGGCTCGATCACGCCGGCCAGGGCCTGCTTGCCCAACAGGCGCGGGCCGCGATCACCCAGGCCAGGCACCTCCACCTGGGTGTCCGGATCGGCCAGCAGCTGCTTGGCGCAGCCGCTTTCCACCTTGATGTCTTCGGCGTCCTTGGTGGGCGTGCGCAGCGCCATGGCGATGTCGCTGGTAATCAGATCGCCAGCGATCGGAATCACCGCCGTGTGGCGAATGGCGCCGCCCGAGAAGATGGCCACATCGGTGGTACCGGCGCCAATGTCGACCAGCGCCACACCGAGTTCCTTCTCGTCGTCGGTGAGCACCGCCTGGCTGCTGGCCAGCGGGTTGAGCATGAGTTGGTCCACCTCCAGCCCGCAGCGGCGCACGCACTTGATGATGTTCTCGGCCGCGCTCTGCGCGCCGGTGACGATGTGCACCTTGGCTTCGAGGCGGATGCCGCTCATGCCGATCGGCTCCTTCACCTCCTGGCCGTCGATCACGAACTCCTGCGGCTCCACCAGCAGCAGGCGCTGGTCGGTGGAGATGTTGATGGCCTTGGCGGTCTCGATCACGCGCGCCACGTCGGTGGCGCTGACCTCGCGGTCCTTGATGGCCACCATGCCGCTGCTGTTGATGCCGCGGATGTGGCTGCCGGTGATGCCGGTGTAGACGCGCGCGATGCGGCAGTCGGCCATCAGTTCGGCCTCTTTCAGCGCCTGCTGGATGCTCTGCACCGTCGCGTCGATGTTGACCACCACGCCGCGCTTCAAGCCGTGGCTGGCGGCCACGCCCAGTCCCGCGAGCTTGAGCGTGCCGCCGTTCTGCACCTCGGCCACCACCACCATGATCTTGGCGGTGCCGATGTCGAGTCCGACGACGAGGTCCTTGTATTCCTTGGCCATGGTGGGTGCAATCAGCGGTTCGTTGGGCGTTGGGTCGGGTTGACGGGGGTGTCGGTGGCGGTGGTCACGCCGCGCACGCGCAGCGCGTAACCGTTGGGGTAGCGCAGGTCGACGCTCTGCAGCGCGCCGGCATACCGTTCGGTGAGTTGCGGTAGCGTGCCGATGAATCGCTGCACGCGCGCCAGCAGTTCCTCGGGTGTGCCTCGGCCGATCTCGATCTCGGCTCCGTTGTGCAGGCGGGCACGCCAACCGCCCCGCTCGCCGAACTCCAGCCGGTCCAGGTCGAACTCGAGGCGGGCGAAGACGGGCTGCAGTGCCTGATAGAGCGCCCACACCTCGGCCGAACGCCCCTGCGGCCCGGCCAGTTCGGGCAGGTTGTCGGCATCGTCGGGGCTGGCCTCGAAGACCTCGCCCAGCGTGTTGACCAGCTCGCCCGAACCGCTCTCGCCCCACCAGGCCACTGGCCGGTGTTCCTCGATGGTGACGCGCAGGCGATTCGGGAACTCGCGCTGCACGACCGCACGGCGCACCCAGGGCGCCTGCTCGAACAGGGTTCGCACCTGCTGCAGGTCGACGCTGAGAAAGCTCGACGACAAGCGCGAGCGCATCTGGGTGGCCAGTTGGGCGCGCAGCGTGACCGCGCTCTGGTGGGCCACATCGCCATGCACGCTGATGGCCTTGACGGTCCACACCGGGTGGCGAACCACCCAGGTGCCGATGGCCCCGAGCGTGAGCACGGCGAACACACCCAGCAGAAGCTGGGTGGCCACGGCCATCAGCTTCACGTCCAGGGGCAATTCGGTGTTCGCCATGGTGCCTCGATGCGCTTTCAGGCGTTGTCCAGGCTGGCGCTGGCCAGCAGTTGAACGCACAGATCCTCGTAGGAGATGCCGGCCGCGCGCGCCGACATCGGCACCAGCGAATGGCCGGTCATGCCGGGCGAGGTGTTGATCTCCAGCAGGTAGGGCTTGCGCGTGGCCGCGTCGATCATCACGTCGGCGCGCGACCAGCCGCGGCAACCCAGCGTGCGGTAGGCCTTGAGCACCAAGGCCTGGATGGCGGCTTCTTCGCCTGCGGGCAGGCCGCAGGGCACAAGGTATTTCGTGTCGTCGGTGAAGTACTTGTTCTGATAGTCGTAGTTGCCGTCGGGCGCCACGATGCGGATCACCGGCAGCGCGCGGGCCGCGTCGTCCGTGCCCAGCACCGGGCAGGTGACTTCATCGCCCGCGATGAACTGCTCGCACATCACCATCGGGTCCTGCTTGGCGGCCAGCGCGTAGGCGGCCTCGCATTGGGCGGCGGTGGTCACTTTGGTCAGGCCGATGGTCGAGCCCTCGCGCACCGGCTTGACGATCATGGGTGAGCCCAGCGCGGCAAAGGCTTCACGCGTTTCGGCCGCGCTGTGCACCTGGCGCCACGCAGGGGTGGACAAGCCCTCGGCCACCCAGATGCGCTTGGTCATGAGCTTGTCCATGGCCACGGCCGAGGCCATCACGCCCGGCCCGGTGTAGGGCATGCCCAGCAGCTCCAGCGCGCCCTGCACCGTCCCGTCTTCACCAAAGCGCCCATGCAGCGCGATGAAGCAGCGCGCAAAGCCCGCGCGCTTGAGCTCGCTCAGATCGCGCTCGGCAGGGTCGAACGCGTGCGCGTCCACGCCCTTCGATTGCAGCGCCTTGAGCACACCCGCGCCCGACATGAGCGAGACCTCGCGCTCGGCGGAGCGCCCGCCCATGAGCACGGCGACCTTGCCGAATTCCTTCACATTCATTTCGCCAACTCCATGATTCGTCCCGCCACCGCACCGATGGACCCTGCACCCATGCACAGCACCACGTCGCCGTCGCGGGCGTTGTCGAGCACCGCCTGCGGCATGGCGGCGATGTCATCGACGAACACCGGCTCGAGCTTGCCGGCCACGCGCAGCGCACGCGCCAGCGATCGGCCATCGGCCGCCACGATGGGCGCCTCGCCCGCGGCATAGACCTCGGCCAACAGCACCGCGTCGGCCTGGCCGATGACCTTGACGAAGTCTTCGAAGCAGTCGCGCGTGCGGGTGTAGCGGTGCGGCTGGAAGGCCAGCACCAGCCGCCGCCCGGGAAATGCGCCGCGCGCCGCGGCGATGGTGGCGGCCATCTCCACCGGGTGGTGGCCGTAGTCGTCCACCACCGTCAGATGGCCGCCGCTGGGCAGCGGTGCCTCGCCGTAGCGCTGGAAGCGCCGGCCCACGCCCTTGAACTCCGCCAGCGCCTTGAGCACCGCGGCATCGGACACGCCGAGTTCCACCGCGATGCCGATGGCCGCGAGCGCGTTGAGCACGTTGTGCCGCCCGGGCAGGTTGAGCACCACGTTCAGGTCGGGCAGCGCCACGCCGTTGCGGCGTTGGACGGTGAAGTGCATCTGACCACCCACCGCGCGCACGTCGAGGGCGCGCACCTGCGCGTCTTCGCTGTCGATGCCGTAGCTGGTGATCGGGCGCCCGATCTGCGGCAGGATCTCGCGGATCGCCGTATCGTCCACGCAGACCACGGCGGCGCCGTAGAACGGCATCTTGTGCAGGAACTCCACGAACGCGGACTTGAGACGGCCAAAGTCGTGACCGTAGGTGTCCATGTGGTCGGCGTCGATGTTGGTGATCACCGAGATCATGGGCAGCAGGTTCAGGAACGAGGCGTCAGACTCGTCGGCCTCTACCACGATGTATTCGCCGCTGCCCAGCGCCGCGTTGGCGCCGGCGCTGTTCAGGCGCCCGCCGATGACGAAGGTCGGGTCCAGCCCGCCTTCGGCCAGTACGCTGGCCACCAGGCTGGTGGTCGTCGTCTTGCCGTGCGTGCCAGCGATGGCCACGCCCTTGCGCAGGCGCATGAGCTCGGCCAGCATCACCGCGCGCGGGACCACCGGGATCAGCTTCGCGTGCGCGGCCACCACCTCGGGGTTGTCGGCCTTCACGGCGGTGGAGGTGACGATGGCATCCGCGCCCTCGATGTGTTTTGCATCGTGCCCGGCGAACACCTGCGCGCCCAGCGCGGCCAGGCGCCGCGTGGTGGCGCTGTCGCCCAGGTCGCTGCCCGAGATGCGGTAGCCCTGGTTCAACAGCACCTCGGCGATGCCGCTCATGCCCGCGCCGCCGATGCCGACGAAATGGATGTGGCGGATGGCGTGTTTCATGCCGTCTTGACTTTCGCGAGTTCGACACAGGCCTTCACCACCGCCTCGACCGCGCCGGTGCGGGCGACGGAGCGGGCCTTTTCGGCCATGGTGAGCAGCTGTGTGCGGTCCAGCCCTTGCAGCAGGACCGCGAGTTTTTCAGGGGTGAGGCCGGCCTGTGCCTCCAGCCAGGCCGCACCGGCGTCGACAAGAAAGCGCGCGTTGTGCGTCTGGTGGTCGTCTACCGCGGCCGGGAACGGCACCAGCAGCGACGCGGCACCGACGGCGGCGAGCTCGGTGACGGTGCTGGCCCCGGCGCGACCGATCACCAGGTCGGCGTTCGCGTAAGCGCTGGCGGTGTCGTCGATGAAGGCGGTGCACTCGGCGGACACACCGGCCGCGGCGTAGTTGGCGCGCAGTTCGTCGATCTGTTTCTCGCCGCTTTGGTGCAGCACCTGTGGGCGCTGCGCCTCGGGGATGAGCGCCAGCGCCTGCGGCACGATGCGGTTGAGCGCTTGCGCGCCCAGGCTGCCGCCCACCACCAGCAGCCGCAGCGGACCGCTGCGCCCGGCAAATCGTTCGGCCGGCGCGGGCTGGTTCAGGAAGGCCTCGCGCAGCGGATTACCCACCCACTCGGCCTTGGCCAGCGCGTTTGGAAAGGCGCAGAAGCGGCGGTCGGCCACTTCGGCCAGCACCTTGTTGGCCAGGCCCGCAATGGAGTTCTGCTCGTGCAACACCAGCGGCTTGCCGAGCAGCACACCCATCATGCCGCCGGGAAACGTGATGTAGCCGCCCAGGCCGACCAGCACGTCGGGCTTGACGCGGCGCACCACCTGGACGCTTTGCCAGAAGGCGCGCAGCAGGTTCAACGGCAACAGCAGCTTGGTCAGCAGACCCTTGCCGCGCAAGCCGCCAAACTGCACCGCCTCCAGCGCGAAACCGCGCGGCGGCACGAGCCGGCTTTCCATGCTGCCGGGCGCGCCCAGCCAGTGCACACGCCAGCCGCGCGCGCGCAACGCCTCGGCCACGGCCAGGCCGGGGAAGATGTGGCCACCGGTGCCACCGGCCATCACGAGGGCGCAGGGTTGGCGGGTCACGACCGGCCTCCCTTCATCATCTGGCGATTTTCGAAGTCCACCCGCATCACGATCGCCAGCGCGATCAGGTTGAGCAGGATGGCCGAGCCGCCGTAGCTCATGAAGGGCAGCGTGAGGCCCTTGGTGGGCAGCGCGCCCAGGTTCACGCCGATGTTGATGAAGGCCTGGAAGCCGAACCACAGGCCCACGCCCTGCGCCACCAACCCGGCGAAGACCTGATCGAGCGCGATGGCCTGGCGGCCGATGTGCATGATGCGGCGCGTCATCCACAGGAACAGGCCGATCAGCGTGATCACGCCCACCAGGCCGAATTCCTCGCCGATCACCGCGAGCAGGAAGTCGGTGTGTGCCTCGGGCAGCCAGTTGAGCTTTTCCACGCTGCCGCCCAGGCCGACACCGAACACCTCGCCGCGGCCGAAGGCGATCAGCGCGTGCGAGAGCTGGTAGCCCTTGCCCAGCGCGTGCTCGGCGCTCCAGGGGTCCAGGTAGGCAAAGATGCGCTCGCGCCGCCACTCGCTGGCCATGATCATCAGCGCGAAGGCAGTCACGACCACGGCCGCGATGAGGAAGAACATGCGGGCATTCACGCCGCCTAGGAACAGGATGCCCATGGCGATCACGACGATCACCATGAAGGCGCCCATGTCGGGTTGGGCCAGCAGCAGCATGCCCACCACGCCCAGCGCCACCGCCATCGGCCACACCGCCTGCCAGAAGTTCTGCTTGATCTCCATCTTGCGCACCATGTAGCTGCACGCATAGAGCAGCACGGCGAGCTTGCCCAGTTCGGACGGCTGAAAATTCATGACGCCGAGCGAGATCCAGCGGCGCGCGCCGTTGACGCCCTTGCCAATGAAGGGAATGAGCACCAGCACCATGAGCAGCAAGGCGAGCGCGAACAACCAGGGCGCGGCGCGCTCCCAGGTGCGCAGCGGCACCTGAAACGCCAGCAAGGCTGCGATCACGCCGATCGCCATGGACAAGCCATGGCGCAACACGAAGTGGGTGTGCGCGTAGTTGGCAAAGCGCGGGTTGTCGGGCAGCGCGATCGAGGCCGAATACACCATCACCAGGCCCCAGGCCAGCAGGGCGACGGTGACCCAGAGCAGCGGCTGATCGAAGCCGGTCTCGCGCACCGCGACACCGCGCTGGCGACCATAGCTGCGGCTCGACAGGCGCACCGGGATATCGCCCGCCCCGGAACCGGCCAGACCACCGGCCCAGGCCGGCAAGGCGCCAAACAGGCGCTCGCGCAGCGCGGACCAGCGGCTGGATGTCTCGGGCGCGGTCTTGCGGCGGCTCACAACCCGCCCTCCATGCTCATGCCGCGCGCTTCGGCCAGCTCGCGCACGGCGGCGACGAACACCTCGGCGCGGTGCACGTAATTGCGGAACTGGTCGAGGCTGGCGCAGGCCGGTGACATGAGCACCGCATCGCCCGATTGCGCGAGCGTGGCCGCCAGCGCCACCGCCGCGTTCAGTTCGCCGGCATCGTGCAAGGGAACGCCCGCGGCCTGCAATGCCTCACCCAGGGCCGCGCGCAGCAGCGGCGCATCGCGACCGATCAGCACAGCGGCGCGAGCGTGGCGCGCCAGCGGGGCGGCCAGTGGGGCAAAGTCCTGCCCCTTGCCGTCGCCGCCGAGGATGACGACCAGCCGGCGCTCGGCGCCCAGGCCGTTGATGGCGGCCAGGGTGGCGCCGACGTTGGTGCCTTTGCTGTCGTCGAAGTACTCGACGCCATCGACGATGGCCACCGGTTCGACACGGTGCGGCTCGCCGCGGTACTCGCGCAAACCGTGCAGCATGGGACCGAGCGGCGCGCCGGTGGACGTGGCGAGCGCCAGCGCGGCCAGCGCGTTGGCGGCGTTGTGGCGGCCGCGGATGCGCAAGGCCTCGGCGGGCATGAGGCGCTGGAAGTAGACCTCCTCGTCTTCCGCTGCCTTGCTTTTGCTGCGCGTCTCGTCGAGCGCGAGCGCACGCACGAGCCAGGTCATGCCGTTGACGGTTTCGAGGCCCCAGTCGCCGGCCCGCGTGGGTGCGTCGAGACCAAAGGTGGCCCAGGGGCGCGCCGGCACCTGGCGGTTGCGGTTGCCGATCTTGACCGTCACCAGACCCGGCTTCATGGCCATCACGCGGGGGTCATCGCGGTTGAGCAGCATGAGCGCCTGCGTGCCGAACACCGCGGCTTTCGCCTGGGCGTAGGCGTCCATGCTGCCGTGCCAGTCGAGGTGGTCTTCGGTGAGGTTGAGCACGGTGGCGGCGGTGGGCACGGCGGCCCAGGCGCCCTGTGCGGTGCCGTCGAGCTGGAAGCTGGAGAGTTCGAGCACCCAGGCGCGCGGCAGGTGCGGCGCGGGCGGCGGCTCGGCCGGCGGCGGCACGAGCTGCGTCTCGGACCCGTCATCGAACACGCCGGGTGGCGGTTCGTCGTCTTGGGTGGCATCGCCCGCGTCGGCGGTGGCGTCGGGTTCGCTCTCGATGCGGGCTGCTTGCGCCGCCTGCGCGGCCCGGGCTGCCTCTTGTTCTGCCGCGTGCTTGGCGGCCTCTTCGGCCTCGGCGGCTGCGCGTTCGTCGTCGGCTTGCTGCGCCACGGCCTCGGCGTCGAGCGCGACGGACAACACGTCGAGCATCGCGGGGCCGATGTTGCCGGCCACCGCCACGCTCCAACCCGCGCGCTGCAGCAGCAGCCCGGTGAGTGCGGTCACGGTGGTCTTGCCGTTGGTGCCGGTGATGCCCAGCACCCGGGGGCGGTAGGGGAAGCGCTCGCGCTGCGCCAAGGCCTGCAGCGCCTGGGCGAACAGGTCAAGCTCGGTGAGCACAGGCACGTCCGCGGCCTGCGCGTATGCGAACACCGCCTGCAACGCGTCGGGCGCGAGGCCGGGGCTGCGCGCGACGAGTGCCCAGGCCTCGCGGTCGAGCAGCGCCTCATCGAACGCGCCAGCCACGAACACGGCCTGCGGGCAGTCGCTGCGCAGCGCGGCCAGCTGCGGCGGTGCTTCGCGCGTGTCGGCCACGGTCACTCGCGCGCCTTGGCGCGTGCACCAGCGGGCCATCGACAGGCCGGAGGCGCCGAGTCCGAGGATGAGGACGGGCCGGTCGTTCATCGCAGCTTCAGGGTCGAGAGCCCGACCAGGCACAAGAGCATGGTGATGATCCAGAAACGCACCACGACCTGCGTTTCCTTCCACCCCTTCTTCTCGAAGTGGTGGTGCAGCGGCGCCATCTGGAACAGGCGACGGCCTTCGCCGTAGCGCTTCTTGGTGTACTTGAAGTAGCTCACCTGCAGCATCACCGACAGCGCCTCGACCACGAAGATGCCGCCCATGATGGCAAGCAGGATCTCCTGCCGCACGATGACGGCGATGGTGCCGAGCGCGCCGCCCAGCGCCAGCGCGCCGACGTCGCCCATGAAGACCTGCGCCGGGTGCGTGTTGAACCACAGGAAGGCCAGACCGGCGCCGGCCATGGCGGCGCAGAAGATCAGCAACTCGCCAGCGCCCGGGATGTGCGGCAGCAGCAGGTAGCGCGCGAACACCGCGTTGCCGGTGGCGTAGGCAAACACGCCCAGGGCCGAACCCACCATCACCACCGGCATGATCGCCAGCCCGTCGAGGCCGTCGGTGAGGTTGACGGCGTTGCTCGCGCCCACGATCACGAGGTAGGTGAGGATGACGAAGCCGGCCACGCCCAGCGGGTAGCTCACTTCCTTGAAGAAGGGCACGAGAAAGCCCGACTGCGGCGGCAGATCGACCGTGAAGCCGGACCGGACCCAGGCGATGAAGAGCTCGAAGACGCGCGCGTTGCTGGTTTCGGAGACCGCGAACACGAGGTAGAACGCCGCGATCAGGCCGATGACCGATTGCCAGAAGTACTTCTCGCGCGAGCGCATGCCCTCGGGGTTCTTGTGCACCACCTTGCGCCAGTCGTCGGCCCAGCCGATGGCGCCGAAGCCCAGCGTCACGAGCAGCACGATCCACACGAAGCGGTTGTTCCAGTTGAACCACAGCAGGGTGGACAGCGCGATGGCGAACAGGATCAGCACACCGCCCATGGTGGGTGTGCCGCCCTTGGTGAGGTGCGTCTGCATCGCGTACTCGCGGATCGGCTGGCCGATCTTGAGCGCCGCCAGCCGGCGAATGAACCAGGGGCCGGCGACGAGACCGACGATCAGCGCGGTCATGGCAGCCATCACCGCGCGGAACGTGAGGTACTGGAACACGCGCAGAAAGCCCAGATCGGGAAACAGGCCCTGCAGCCAGAGGGCGATGCTAGGCAGCATGGGGAGCGTCCTTGTCGTTGGAGATCTGCGTTGGGTCGAGCGCGCGCACGGCCTGCACCACGCGCTCCATGCGCATGAAGCGCGAACCCTTCACGAGCACGCTGCCCACCGCGCCGGTGGCCACCTCGGCAGCCACATCGGCCGCAAGCGCGGGCACCTCGGCGACGTATGTGGGCGCCGGCTCGCCCGCGGCTTTCTGGGCTTCGGTGGCGGCATGCATGTGCTCACCGCTCACACGGACTTCCTCGATGCCGCGCGCAAAGGCGTGGCGCAGCACTTCCAGGTGGAAGGCCAGCGCCTGATCGCCCACTTCGCCCATGTCGCCCAGCACCAGCAGGTGCGGGCCGGGCAGCGTGGCGAGCACCTCGATGGCGGCGCGCACGGAGTCGGGGTTGGCGTTGTAGCTGTCGTCCACCAGCGTCACGACCCGCCCGTCGATCTGCAGCGCCACGGCGCGCGATCGACCGCCCACGGGCTCGAATGCCTCCAGGCCTCGCCGCACGGCATCCAGCGGGATACCGGCCGCGAGTGCGCAAGCCGTGGCCGCGAGTGCGTTGCGTACGTTGTGGCGGCCGGCAATGCGCAACGTGCATTCGGCGTCGCCCGCGGGCGTGGCCAGGTGAAGCGCCCAGGCTTCGCCCAACCACTGGTACGAATGGGCGCGCACGCTCGCTTCGGGATCGGTATCGCTGAAGCTGAACACGCGGCGCGCACCAGCGAGCGCCTGCCAGATCGGTGTGTGCACGTCGTCGCTGGGGAACACGGCGGTGCCGTCGGCACCCAGCGCCTCGATGACGGCACCGTTCTCGCGAGCCACGGCTTCCACTGTGGCCATGAACTCCTGGTGCTCGCGCTGCGCGTTGTTCACCAGCGCCACCGTGGGCGCGGTGATGGCCGCAAGTTGCGCAATCTCACCCGGGTGGTTCATGCCGAGCTCGACCACCGAGCAGCGCGTCCCGGCGTTCAAGCGCAGCAAGGTGAGCGGCACGCCGATGTGGTTGTTGAAGTTGCCTTGCGTGGCGTGCGCGGCGTCGCCCGCGTGCGCGCGAAGGATGCTCGCGATCATCTGCGTGACGGTGGTCTTGCCGTTGCTGCCGGTCACCGCGATCAGCGGCAGCGTGAATTGCGCGCGCCAGTCGTGTGCGAGTTGCTGCAGGGCAGCCAGGGTGTCGGGCACCTCCACACCGGCCAGCCCCGCGGCCTGCAGGCCGTGGTGGGCGATGGCACCCACAGCACCGGCGGCCGCGGCCTGCGGCAGGAAATCGTGCGCGTCGAAGCGTTCGCCCTGGAGCGCCACGAAGAGATCCCCGGCACGCAGGCTGCGGGTGTCGGTGTGCACGCGCTGCACCGCTGTGCCGATGTGGCCCACGGTGCGCGCACCGCTCAGGCCCGACAGCAATTCGGCGAGCGTCTTCATGCCCGGCCTCCCATGCGCTCGACCAGCGCCGCACGCGCCTGCGCCAAGTCGGAGAACGGCGTCTTCACGCCGCGGATCTCCTGGTAATCCTCGTGGCCCTTGCCCGCGATCAGCACCACGTCGGCGGCAGCGGCCTGCTTCACCGCGAAGGCAATGGCGCGCGCACGATCGACTTCTGTGTGGGCCGCCTTGCGCGACGGCAGGCCGGCGACCATTTGCGCGAGGATGGCTTCGGGCGCTTCGCTGCGCGGGTTGTCGCTGGTGAGCACGGCGCGCGCGGCCTCACGTGCAGCCACGGCCGCCATCAGCGGGCGCTTGCCCGGATCACGATCGCCGCCGCAGCCCACCACCACCCACAACTTGCCGCCGCGCGCACGCGCCATCGGCTGCAGGGCATGCAGGGCCTTCTCCAGCGCATCGGGTGTGTGGGCATAGTCGACCAGCACGAGCGGTGCGCCCGCGGTGTCGGGGAGCGCCTGCTCCATGCGGCCAGGCACCGGCGTGAGTGCCGCGCAGGCCGCCACCGCCGCCGGCATGGGCACACCCAGCGCGCGCGCGGCCGCCACGACGCCCAGCAGGTTGTGCACGTTGTAGCGCCCCACCAGCGGCAGCTTGAGCGGATGGCGATGGCGCTCCTCACCCTGACGGTCGTACTCCACGAGATCGAAAGACACACCCGCGGGCGTGATCGCCAGCTGCTCGGCCCGCAGGCGCGCGGCGGCGTCGATGCCGACCGACCAGAGGTCCAGCCCCCTGCCCCCGAGGCGATCGATCAACACCACCCCCTTGGGATCGTCGGCATTGACCACCGCGGCCTTGAGGCCCGGCCAGTCAAACAGACGCTGCTTGGCCGACCAGTAGGCGTCCATGCTGCCGTGGTAGTCGAGGTGGTCCTGTGTGAAATTGGTGAACACCGCCACCGCCAGGCGCGTACCGTTGAGCCGGCCCTCGACGATGCCGATGGACGAGGCCTCGATCGCGACGGCACGCAGCCCGGCATCGACGAAGGCGCGCAACTGGTGCTGCAGCATCACCGGGTCGGGTGTGGTCATGCCGGTGGGCACGAGATCGCCACCCGGCTGCCCCATGCCGAGCGTGCCCACCACCGCTGCGGGACGCGCGCAGGCCGAGAGCAGTTGCGCCATCCACCAGGCGCTGGAAGTCTTGCCGTTGGTGCCGGTGATGGCGACCACATCGAGCGCGCCGCTGGGCTCGTGGCAGTAGGCGCTGGCGATGGCGCCGGCCTGCCCCTTGAGACCAGGAACGGCAAGCACGCGAGGATCGTCCCGGTAGGGAAAGGCCTCCAGGCCTTCACGCTCCACGATGGCGGCACCCGCACCGGCCCGCAGGGCATCTTCGACGAAGCGACGGCCGTCGGTGGCGGCACCCGGCCAGGCCACGAAACCGTCGCCCGCCCGCACGCGGCGGCTGTCGCAAACCAGTTCGCCTGTCACGCTGACGCGCAGCCAGGTGGCCACGGCGAGCGGGTGGACGAGCGTCTGCACCATCAGAACGACTCCTCCAGCGGCTCGGCCACGATCTGTGGCTTCACGCTCATGTCGGGCTGCACACCGAGGATGCGAAGCGTCTGCTGCACCGTCTCGCTGAACACCGGCGCGGCCACCAGGCCGCCGTAGAACTGACCGTTGTTGGGTTCATCGACCATCACCGCGACGACGATGCGCGGGTTTTCCACCGGCGCCAGGCCAACGAACACGCTGCGGTACTTGCCCTCGGCGTAGCCCTTGCCTTCCTGCTTGCGCGCCGTGCCCGACTTGCCGCCGACCGAATAACCCATGGTCTGCGCGCGCGTGCCGGTGCCGCCGGGTTGTACCGCCAGCCCTAGCATCTCGCGCACCGCGCGGGCGTTCTGGGCGCTGAACACGCGCACGCCTTGTGCCGGCGTGTCGCTCTTGAGCAGCGTGGGGTAGATCATTTCGCCGTCGCGGGCGAACACGGTGTAGGCCTGCGCGAGCTGGAACAGCGAAGTGGACAGCCCGTAGCCATAACTCATGGTGGCCTGCTCGATGGGCCGCCAGCTCTTGTAGGGACGCAGCCGGCCAGCCACCGCTCCCGGGAACGGCACTTGCGGCTTCTGGCCAAAGCCGGCCTGGGCGTAGATCTCCCACATCTCGCGCGGGCTCATCTGCATGGCCATCTTCACAGTACCGACGTTGCTCGACTTCTGGATGATTTGCGAGACCGTGAGGATTTCGTTGGGGTGTGTGTCGCGGATGGTCGAGCCGCTGATGGTGATGCGGCCTGGCGCGACGTTGATCGGCGTCGTGGCGCGCACCAAGCCCTTGTCGAGCGCCAGCGCGGCGATGAAGGGCTTCATCGTCGATCCCGGCTCGAAGGTGTCGGTGAGCACGCGGTTACGCAATTGCTCCCCGCTCAGGTTGCGTCGGCGGTTAGGGTCGTAGCTGGGCACGTTGGCCAGCGCCAGCACCTCGCCGGTGATGGTGTCGATCACGATCACACTGCCCGCGCGCGCCTTGTGGTGGGTCACCGCTTCTCGCAGCTTCTGCCACGCAAAGTACTGCACCTTGCTGTCGATCGAAAGCTGCAGATCGGGGCCATCAACCGGTGGCACGACGTCGCGCACATCCTCGACCACCCGACCCATGCGGTCCTTGATGACGCGGCGCGAACCGGCTTTGCCCGCAAGCTGCTGGTTGAAGGCGAGTTCAACGCCTTCCTGACCGCGGTCTTCCACGTTGGTGAAGCCCACCACATGGGCCGCGGCCTCGCCCTCGGGGTACTGGCGCTTGTACTCGCGGCGCTGGTAGATGCCCTTGATGTCGAGCGCAGCGATCTGCTTGGCGACCGGCTCGTCGACCTGACGCTTGATCCAGACGAAGGTCTTGTCTTCGTCGGCCAGGCGCTTGCGCAGTTCGGCCAGCGGCATCTCGAGCAGGCGCGCGAGTTCACGCAGCTTGGGGTGGTTCTTGTCGACGTCTTCGGGAATGGCCCAGATGCTTTCGGCCACCACGCTGGAAGCCAGGATGAGGCCGTTGCGATCGAGCACGCGCCCGCGGTTGGCGGGCAGCTCCAACGTGCGCGCGAACCGCACCTCGCCCTGGCGCTGGAAGAAGTCGTTGCCGACCACCTGCACGTAGGTGGCGCGACCCGCCAGGCCAGCAAAGGCCAGCGCCAGGCAAGCCACAATGAACTTGCTGCGCCACACCGGCGTCTTGCTTGCCAGCAGCGGACTGGAGGTGTAGTTGATGCTGCGGCTCACCGTGCACCCTCCCCGACCGCGGGCACCGCCGGCGCAGCACCGGGGCGCTCGCTCACGTACTGCGTGATGCCCGGCGTGACCGGGCGCATTTGCAACTGACGTGCGGCGATCTGCTGCACCCGCGCGGGCGTGGCCTGTGCGCGGCGCTGCACCACCAGCTGCTCGTGATCGGCTTCAAGCCGTTTGCCCTGTGCCTGCGCGCGATCAAGCGCCGCGTAGAGGCGGCGCGACTCGTACTGGGTGTGCACCAGATAGAACGCGCTGGCCAGCACTGCGAGCAGTAACACGAGATTGAGTCTGATCAAGCCGCCACCCCGGTGCGTGTGGCCACGCGCATCACGGCACTGCGGGCGCGCGGGTTGCCCTTCACTTCGTCGTCGGACGGCATCACGCGGTACACATCGCTCAGCCGGGTGGGCGCGGGCTCGGCAAAGGGCGCGCGGCGATCCACCACGGTGCGTGAGTGACGCGCCATGAATTGCTTGACCATGCGGTCTTCCAGCGAATGGAAGCTGATGACCACGAGCCGCCCTTCCTGTTTGAGTACCGTGAGGCTGGCTTCTAGCGCCGCTTGCAGTTCTTCAAGCTCGGCGTTGATGAAAATCCGAAGAGCCTGAAATGTGCGCGTTGCAGGGTCCTTGCCCGGCTCGCGGGTTTTGACCGCGCCAGCCACGACTTCGGCCAGCTCAAGGGTGGTTCGAAAAGGGCCCCGTTCCTGTCGGCGGCGATCAATCGCCTTTGCAATCGGTGCAGCAAACCGTTCTTCGCCATAGTCACGAATGACCTCCGCCAGGGTGGAAACCGGAACCGTCTCGAGCCACTGCGCAACACTCTGGCCTCGCGTGGTGTCCATGCGCATGTCCAGCGGGCCGTCGTGGCGGAACGAGAAACCGCGCGCCGGGTCGTCGATCTGCGGCGAGCTCACGCCGAGGTCCATCAGCACGCCGTCCACCGTGGACGCACCCAGCTCGCCCAGGGAACGAAACCCCTCGTGGCGCAGCGCCACTCGCGCGTCGGCCGCGGCCAGGGCCTGTGCCTCGGCAATCGCCTGCGGGTCTTTGTCGAAGACGGTCAGTCGCCCCAGCGGCGACAGCCTCTGCAAGATGGCGCGGGTGTGCCCACCGCGTCCGAAGGTCGCGTCCACATAGTGCCCGTCGGGGTTGATCGAAAGCGCCTGCACGGCTTCGTTCAACAGGACGGTCTGGTGTCTCCATTCGGCTTGCACCCGTGTCCTCAGAAGGAAAAGTCCTTGAACACATCGGGCATCTCGGCCTGCATTTCCTCGGCCTCCTTCGCCTTGTAGGTCGAGGCATCCCAGAGCTCGAGATAGGCGCCCATGCCAAGCAGCACGACGTCCTTGCTGATGCCGGCGGCCTCGCGCAACTCCGGCGCGATCAGCACGCGGCCGGTGGCGTCCATCTCCACGTCCATGGCGTTGCCCAGGAAAATGCGCTTCCACCACTGCGCGCCCATGGGCAGGGACGCGATACGGCCACGGAATTCCTCCCAGGCCGTGCGCGGGAACACCATGAGGCAACCGTGGGGGTGTTTGGTGATGGTCAGCGCCGTGCCCAGGGCGTCACGATGCCGGGTCGGCACGGACAGCCGCCCTTTGGCATCGAGATTCAGCGAAGACGGACCCTGGAACACCTTGTTCAACCCTCAGATGGCACTTTTCACCACTTAATTGCACTTTTTTCCACTGTAGCAGGAAAAGACTTCATCACAAGGGTAGATGTGCGTATTTTTTCAATGAAATCAACCACTTAGAGCTGATTTCGCGTAACTTTCAAAGCCAAAAAGCACATAAAAAGCAAGCACTTACAACGCGCTCTGCATGTGATGCTTCAAAACAGGAACGCCCGCGGCAGGGCCGGCGGGCGTTCGCTGGGGCGACGGGCGGTAGCCGTCACCTGCAGAGGCTCTGCGCGTCAGAGGATGTAGCGCGAGAGGTCCTCGTCACGGCTGAGCGCACCGAGCCGCGCGTTCACATAAGCGGCGTCGATGGTCACGGTTTGGCCCTGCAGCTTCGTCGCATCGAAGCTGACCTCATCGAGCAGGTGCTCCATCACGGTGGACAGGCGCCGTGCGCCGATGTTCTCGGTACGCTCGTTCACCTCGCAGGCGATCTGCGCCAGCTGGCGGATGCCGTCGGCCGCGAACGCGAGCGTGACGCCTTCGGTGGCCAGCAACGCCTGGTACTGGCGCACCAGGGAAGCGTGCGTCTGGGTAAGGATGGCCTCGAAGTCGTCCACCGACAGCGATTGCAGCTCGACGCGGATGGGAAAGCGCCCCTGCAGCTCCGGGATCAGATCGCTCGGCTTGGAGAGGTGGAACGCACCACTGGCAATGAAGAGAATGTGATCGGTCTTGATCGGGCCGTACTTGGTGGACACCGTTGTGCCTTCCACCAGCGGCAGCAGGTCGCGTTGCACGCCTTGCCGCGACACCTCGGCACTGCCGCCGCCGTCGCTGCGCGAGGTGACCTTGTCGATCTCGTCGATGAACACGATGCCGTTCTGCTCGGCGTTGAGCAGCGCGCGGGCCTTGATCTCGTCCTCATTGACCAGCTTGGCCGCTTCCTCATCGATCAGCAGTTTCATGGCTTCGCCGATCTTGAGCTTGCGCACCTGTTTGCGGCCGGCACCCATTTGCCCGAACAGGCCCTTGAGCTGCTCGGCCATCTCCTCCATGCCGGCAGGGCCCATGATTTCCATGGCGGGGCGCGGCTCGGCGAGCTCGATCTCGATCTCGCGCTCGTCGATCTCGCCCTGGCGCAGCTTCTTGCGGAAGGCCTGGCGCGCGGTGCTGTCCTGCGCGGGTGGCGGCTCGAAGCCCACGCTTCGTGGGGGTGGGATCAGGGCGTCGAGGATGCGCTCCTCGGCCGCGTCCTCGGCGCGCGTGCGCTGCTTGCGCATCTCGGCCTCGCGCGTCTGCTTGATCGCGATGTCGGCGAGATCGCGCACGATGCTGTCCACGTCCTTGCCGACGTAACCGACCTCGGTGAATTTTGTCGCCTCGACCTTGATGAAAGGCGCATCGGCCAGCTTTGCCAGCCGGCGTGCGATTTCTGTCTTGCCCACGCCGGTGGGCCCGATCATCAGGATGTTCTTGGGCGTGATCTCGGGACGCAGCTTTTCATCCACCAACTGGCGACGCCAGCGGTTGCGCAGCGCAATAGCCACTGCGCGCTTGGCGCCGTGCTGGCCGATGATGAAACGGTCGAGTTCGGAGACGATCTCCTGGGGGGTCATGGAGGACATCGGTGGGCCCTCAATCCAGCGTTTCGATGGTGTGGTGCATGTTGGTGTAGATGCACAGCTCGCCGGCAATCGCCAGCGACTGACGCACCACCTGTTCAGCGCCCAGATCGGTGTGATCGATCAGCGCCTTGGCCGCGGCCTGCGCGTAGGCGCCACCCGAACCGATGGCCACGATGCCATGCTCGGGTTCGAGCACATCGCCGTTGCCCGTGATGATGAGCGCGGCCGTCTTGTCGGCCACCGCGAGCATGGCCTCCAGGCGGCGCAGCACGCGGTCGGTGCGCCAATCGCGCGTGAGTTCGATGGCCGCACGCACCAGGTGGCCCTGGTGCTTTTCCAGCTTGGCCTCGAAGCGCTCGAACAGCGTGAAGGCGTCGGCCGTGGCGCCGGCGAAGCCTGCGAGCACGCGATCGTGGTGGAGCTTGCGCACCTTGCGTGCACTGCCCTTGACGACGATGTTGCCCAGCGTGACCTGTCCATCACCACCGATGGCGACCTGGACACCGGCGGGTGTTTCTCGCCGCACGCAAACAATGGTGGTGCCGTGAAAGGATTCCATGTGAGACATCTGGGGTTGCACCGCCCGGCTGCAAGAGGCACTGGGCGGCTGCGGGTGAAACCGGATGAAACCGCCGCGCGGCCAGGCCGCGCACGGATTCAGTCGTTGCGCAACACCACCTTGGCGTACTCGGTGATACCGACGACGTGGAAGAAGGCCGAGATGAGGCGGTGCACGTCGACGAACTGCACGAGGCGGCCCTCGGCGTGGTGGCTCGTGACCCAGTTGAGCAACGTGCCCGCGGCCGAGAAATCGACACGGATGAGGTTGCGGCAGGACAGGATGAGCACGTCCGCACCGCTCAATCGCTGCTCGAGCATGTCGATGGTCTTTTGCGCATCGCCACGGATCTCGCCCGACAGCTCGACCAGCCCGAGGTGGTTGACCGCGCTCGCCGGTGCCGAATCGATGGTCGACTCCCCGGACAGCGTGGAAGGCACCGCTTCCATCACCGATTCGCCCAGCACCGACTGCAAACTGTCGTCACCCTCGGTGCGAATCGACTGATAGCGGCAGCGCGGACGCTCCCACCCTGGGGGCGAGAGCTCGTAAGTCACGCAGAAATCGAGCGCCGTGAGCTCGAATTCGTCGACCCGGTTCATGAGCCGCAGCAAAGCCATGCGCAGCTCCCACCAGAACTGCTCGACATCACGGCGGCCGGAGGGCGTCATGCCCTTGAGCAGGTCGCGCAGGCGCGCGCCGCCAGAGAAGCGCAATTCGATGTCCTGATCGGTCCACAGCGTGACCAGGCCCAGCAACGCACGCGCTGCCTTCGGGTCCATCGAGGCGAGCGGACTCCAGTCGATCACCCAGGGCTGGCGCGCCCGCGACAGCACGTTCTGCAGAGTCCCGATGGCGTGCGCGTCAAGTTCGGGTTCGGCCACCCAGATGGCGCGCGTCTGTGCGCTGGTGACCGGCTCGTCCTCACGGCCCACCATGCGGGCCACCTCGGCGGGCATGTCGTACCACTGCGGGGCCGAGCGATCGAAGCGGTTGACAAAATCGACCGCACGGCTTTCGAAGGCAGCCAGTTGACCGGTGGCGCGGTAGAGATCGAACAGGGCCAGCCAGTCGGCTTCCTGGTTCACCCGTGGTCCGTTGTCGGCCAGCGCCTCCAGCAAGCCCTGTTCGGCACCCGCGTCATCGCCATTGGCGAAACGGATGGCGGCTTCTTCGACCTCGGGGTCCTGCGCCACCTCCTGCACGTCCAGCGCGTAGAAGTGCGATGCCGAGAAGGACGAACTCTGCCCGCTGGGCGTACCACCCGCCTTCGGCGCCATGAGGCCGGTGCGCTGGGCAGATGGCGGCTTGGCGGGCGCCAGCGGCGCCCTGGCCGATGGAACGCGCCCGGCAGCGGCCTGGGCCATCGGGTTGAGCAGCGGGGCGGGTTCGGTCACGTCGTACTGGGCCTTCAGCCTCGCCGGGTCCACCATGGGCGGGGGCGCCTTGCCGGCAGAGGCATCGGCAGCGGCCTTCTGCGCGCCACCTGGACCGTGCGTGGCCGTGTTCAGGCCCGAGCCCGTGCTGGTCATCGAGTCGGCGCCCTTGGTCTTCCACCACTGCATCGACATCTGGGCTTCGATCTCGTCGATCTTCTTGAGCGTCATGGCCCGGTCGTCCGGCTTGGACGGCAGGCTGCTCTGGAAGAACGACGGGCGCATGCCCTGGGCTTCTGCGGGTGTGCCCTCGCGGCTGCGGATCTTGCGCAGCATGTCGAATTCGCGCTTGCGCACGAAGTCATTGCGCCGCTTGCGCTCGATCATCTCCTTGAGTGCGGCCTTGCTGTACTCGCTCTCACGGTCGGCCTGGCGCGTGTCGAGGTCCGCCCAGCTGGTGGTCGGGTGGCGCACGAACTTCACCACCTTGGAGAGAAAGCCGCCGCTGGAATCGTCCTTGGCCATGGAGAAGTCGTCGGGGAATCGGGAAAGGCGCCGAGAGAACTCAGTCGCCGAACATCTTCTGCTTGAGCTCGCGGCGCTGCTGCGCTTCAAGCGACAGGCTGGCGGTGGGACGCGCCATGAGGCGGCCGACGCCGATGGGTTCGCCGGTTTCCTCGCAGTAGCCGTAGTCGCCCGAGTCGATGCGCGCGATGGCCTGCTCGATCTTCTTGAGCAGCTTGCGCTCGCGGTCGCGGGTACGCAGCTCCAGAGCGTGCTCTTCTTCGATGGTGGCGCGGTCGGCCGGGTCGGGCACGACCACGGTGTCCTCGCGCAGGTGCTCGGTGGTTTCACCGGCGTTGGCCAGCATGTCGGCCTTCAGACGCTGCAGCTTGAGGCGGAAGAACGCCAGTTGCAGGTCGTTCATGTACTCGCCGTCGGGCATGGACAACACGTCCTGGTCGGTGAGCTGTTCGACCGGCACGGTCTTCCAGTTGTTGGCCCGTTTCGGGTCTTTTTGCAGGGAGGCTGGGACGGGGGGCGTCATGACGGTTCGCTCGATCGTGTTGGAGAAGGTCGCCTTGGCGGCGTCCGGGGCATGGGTGGGAACCACCTCCGCCTGGGTCATTTGTTCCACCATCGCCTTGCGCGCGTCGCGCTTGCTGATGGGCTTGGGGACGGTGACCACCACCGGCGCGGTGGACACCTTGTTGATCAGGGCCGATGCCTGCGACGCTGCACGGGCTGCTGCGCCCGAGGCGCCTGTGGCAGGCGTCTTGGTGGCCGCCTTGAGCGGCGTCTTGACCGCGGCCTTGGCCGCGGGCTTCGCTGGCTTGGTGGCCGGCTTGGCCGCGGCCGACTTCACCGTCGTCTTGGCCGGGGCCTTGACTGGGGCCTTGGGTGCTGGCTTCGCGGACTTGGCAGGTGCGCTCTTGGCAGCCGCCTTGGCGGGCACCTTCGCCACCGGCTTGCGTGTCGCCGCGCTCACCTTGGCCGTCTTGGCCGCAGCGGAAGACTTGCCTGCTTTCGCTGCCTTGGAAGCCGGGGCTTTCACGACGGGTCTCCTGTGGATGACGTGCATGGCACGCATTGGGCAAAAAGCCCGATTCGTGCGCCGGTGCGTGGACTCGGCCCGGGGGCTGCATCACAACAAAGGCGCTGTTATACCCCCTTGCCGATACGTGACCGGCGCCGTGAGGCCCCGGTGCAGAACCCCTGGTCGGTTCGGCGCGCGGATTGTAGCGATGTGGAGAAGCGCCCCGGTCACGCTGGTCGGACCGCGGCTGCCGCCAACGCGACAAAACACACGCCAAAGGCCCGCTTGCGGGCCTGGCGCGATCAAGTCAGGCTCTGTGTCAGGCCTTGTTCGAGGATGTCGCGCGGCAGATCGATGCCGATGAAGACCATCTTGCTGATGCGCTGCTCGCCCTCGGCCCATTCGGGGCCCAGGTCGCTGCCCATGAGCTGGTGCACCCCCTGGAAGATCACCTTGCGATCGGTGCCCTCCATGTGAAGCACGCCCTTGTAGCGCAGCATGCGCGGGCCGTAGACCTGCACGATAGCGCCCAGGAAGTCCTCGAGCTTCTCGGGGCTGAAAGGGCGATCGGCGCGGTAGACGAAGCTCTTCACATCGTCGTCATGGTGATGGTGGTGGCCATGCCCGTTCTGGTGCGAGGGGTGGTTGCAATGCTCGCCGTGCTCATGAGCATGGTCGTGGTCGTGGTGCCCGTGGTCATGATCGTGATCGTCGACCTTGAGGAAGTCCGGGTCGATCTCCAACTTGGCGTTGAGGTTGAAGCCTCGCAGGTCGAACACCTCTTTGATCGCCACCTCGCCGAAGTGCGCCGGGCGCATCGGCGCGCGCGGGTTCATGTGCTTGAGGCGGTGGATCAGCGCATCAACCTCTTCGCTGCTCACCAGGTCGGCCTTGCTGATGAAGATCTGGTCCGCAAAGCCCACCTGGCGACGCGCCTCCTGGCGGTCGTTGAGCTGCTGCGCCGCGTGCTTGGCATCGACCAACGTCACGATGGCGTCGAGCAGGTACTGCTCGGCCACCTCGTCGTCCATGAAGAAGGTCTGCGCCACCGGGCCGGGGTCGGCCAGGCCGGTGGTCTCGATCACCACGCGCTCGAAATCGAGTTCGCCCTTGCGCTTCTTCTGCGCCAGGTCCTGCAGCGTGGCGCGCAGGTCGTCGCGGATGGTGCAGCAGATGCAGCCGTTGCTCATCTGGATGATGTTCTCGGTGGTGTCGGCCACCAGGATTTCGTTGTCGATGTTCTCTTCGCCGAATTCGTTCTCGACGACGGCGATCTTCTGACCGTGCGCTTCGGTGAGCACGCGCTTGAGCAGTGTGGTCTTGCCCGAGCCGAGGAAGCCGGTGAGGATGGTCGCGGGAATGAGGGCCATGGGCGTGCGGTGCGAGGATGAAAAGAAACGCAACAGTGTAGCGATAGCAGGCCGTCTCAGGTACCGGGTCGACGCATCACCACCAGCCCCTTGAGGTATTCGCCTTCGGGAAACTGCACCGTCATGGGGTGGTCGGGCGCACCGCCCAGGCGTTGCAGGAACACGCCGTCCACACCCGCCTCAAGGCCAGCGGCAGCGACGATCTTGTGGAACAGCTCCACCCCGACCCCGCCGGAGCAAGAGAACGTGAACAGCACACCGCCCGGGCGCAGCAGCTTGAAGCCCAGGCGGTTGATGTCCTTGTAGGCACGCGCCGCACGTTCGGCGTGCGCCGCCGTGGGCGCCAGCTTGGGCGGATCGAGCACGATGGCGTCGAACTGGCGGCCTTCGTCGATAAAGCTGCGCAACGTGGCATTGACGTCGGCGTCGAGCCACTCGCAGCGCATGGCGTCCAGCCCGTTGAGCGCCACGTTGGCCGCGGCCTGCTGCAGCGCCGGGCCGGACGAATCCACCGACACCACCCGCTGCGCGCCACCCGCCAGCGCGGCCACACTGAAGCCGCCGGTGTAGCAATAACAGTTGAGCACTTCGGCGAGCTGGAAGCGCTGCACCACGTCGCGGCAGATGGCGCGGTTGTCGCGCTGGTCGAGGTAGTAACCGGTTTTGTGGCCGCCCGCGATGTCCAGGCCGAGCTGCCAGCCGTGTTCCTTCAGCACCAGCGCGGTCTCGCCGGCACCGCGCAGCCAGCCGGTGGTGGCGGGCAGGCCTTCGAGCTGGCGGCTGCTGGTATCGCTGCGTTCGTACAGGCGCGTGAGGCCGGTGAGTTCCAGCAGGGCATCGGCGATCACGGGCTTCCAGCGCTCCACCCCCGCGGCACCAAACTGGGCCACCAGGGTGTCGCCGTAGCGGTCCACCACCAGCCCGGGCAGACCGTCGGCCTCGGCGTGCACCAGGCGAACGCCATTGCTGGGCACCGCCAGCCGATCGCGCAACGCGATCGCCGCGCGAAGGCGTTCGCGGAAGAAGCCGGCGTCGATGCGCTGCGCCTGCTCGAAGCTCCACATCCGCACACGGATCTTCGACGCGGGTGAGCACGCGCCCCAGCCCAGAAAGTGGCCCTCGGCGTCGTCCACGCGCACGGTCTCGCCAGGGTCGGCGCTGCCTTTGGCCACAGCGCCGTCGAACACCCAGGGGTGGCGCCGCTGCAGCGAGCGCTCCTTGCCGGGCTTGAGTCGGATGGATTTCATGACCGCGATTGTCGCGGCCCGGCGCTCACTTGCTGCGCGGCTTGCGCGACTGCGCACGCGGATGGGTAGCGTCGTACACCTGCGCCAGGTGCTGGAAATCCAGCCGCGTGTAGACCTGCGTGGTGCCGATGTTGGCGTGGCCCAGCAGCTCCTGCACGGCGCGCAGGTCACCACTGGACTGCAGCACGTGGCTGGCGAACGAATGGCGCAGCATGTGCGGGTGCACCGGTGTGGCCAGCCCGGCCTGCAGCGAGCGCCGCTTCAGGCGCACCCGGATGTGCTGTGGCGTGAGGCGCTGGCCACGCTGGCCGATGAAGAGCGCCGCGTCCTCGCGCGCCCAGGCGCCGCGGGCCTCGAGCCAGCGCTGCAGGGCCGCCAGTGCCGCGCGACCCACCGGCACGCTGCGCCGCTTGCTGCCCTTGCCCAGCACGTGGGCTTCGCCGGCGTCGAGGTCGATCCAGCCACGCGCCGAGGCACTGGCGGTGACGTCCAGGCCCACCAGCTCGCCAATGCGCAGTCCGCTGCCGTAAAGCAGCTCGGTGATGCAGGCGTCGCGCGCTTCGAGGCCCGGGTCGTCATCGGGCTGAGCATGTTCGGCCAGGCGCACCGCATCGTCCACCGCCAGCGCCTTGGGCAGCGGCTTGCCCGCCTTGGGAGCCCGCACGTCCTGCACCGGGTGGTGCTGCACGACACCCTGGCGGCCGAGCCAGGTGTAGAAACCACGCCAGCCCGACAGGATGAGCGCGATGCCGCGCGGACTGCGACCGCGGCTGTGCATCTGCGCAATCCAGCGCCGCACATGCGCGGGCTGCACCTGGCGCAGCGGCACGGCGGCGTCGCGCGCGAATTGCGCCAGCTTGATCAGGTCTTCGGCGTAGAGCGCGACGGTGCGCTCGGCCAGCCGCTTGCCCACGCGCACATGCGCGAGGTAGGCCTCGATCAGGCCCGCATCGTCGGCGCGGGCCAGATCCGTCATTCCACCGCCGCCGGCACCACCGGCCGCAAGCGGGCGAGCGCTGCGCTCGCGAGTTCGCCAATGCGCTCGAGGAAGTCGGTGCCCATGTCGGCCGCGAAGCGCTGGGGGTCGGCCGAGGCCAGCACCAGCAGACCAAAGGCTTCGGGCGCTGCGCCCACGCGCAGCGGAATCAGCGCCAGCGACGCGGCCGAGGCCGGGTCGACCAGCCACTGGGCGGCTTCCAGACCGGGGTTGTTGCCGCAGTAAGGCATGTTGAGCGACGACGCAAAGGCCTGGACGTCATCGCTGGCGCCCTGGGCAAAGGGTTCATCGGCGAACGCGTCGGCCACACCCCAGACCTTGATGGCCACCTGCGGTACCAGGAACTGGGTCACCAGCGCCTCGGTGATTGCGCCGGGCAGCTCGACCGCTTCGCGCACCATCAGCAGTTCGCGTGTCCAGCGCTGCAGCTTGTCGGCGATGGCGGTGTTCTCGCGGCCGTGGCGCATCATCTCGGCCGCCTTGAGTTCCAGACCTTTGATTTTCTCGCGCAGCATCTCGGCCTGGCGCTCCTGCAGGCTCACGGCGCGCCCGCCGTGCGGGCTGGTGAGTTGCACCTCGGCCAGCAGGCCGGCATGGCGCTCGAAAAAATCGGGGCTGTTGGCCAGGTACTGGGCGATGTCGTCCTCGGTGATGGGCGGGATCGGCTGGGTCATGGTCATCTGGTAGTGAGCTTGTCGCACGCAAGGCCTCGCGCATCGCGAGGGTCAAACCCAGACACACCGCCGGGCCGGCTTTGCCGGACGGCTGGTGTGGCCCCCTTGAGGGGGTCGCGCGAAGCGCGGCGGGGGTGTTTCATTTGATGTCATCGGGGACCTCGATCACGCCCTCGAACACGGGCGTGGCGGGGCCGGTCATGAAAACGGGCGCATCGAGGCCGGCCGTGGCCTTCCATTCGATCGTGAGCACGCCGCCGCGGGTGTGTACATCCACGCGCTCGGCCAGCCAGCCCAGGCGGATGCCGGCCACCACCGCGGCGCAGGCGCCGGTGCCGCAGGCCAGGGTCTCGCCGGCGCCGCGCTCGTACACGCGCAGCTTCACGGTGGACGGGTCCGCGATCTGCATGAAGCCCGCATTCACGCGTTGCGGGAAGCGCTCGTGCCGCTCGATCAGCGGGCCCCAGCCCGCCACCGGCGCACTGTCGATGTCGTCCACCCGCAGCACCGCGTGCGGGTTGCCCATCGACAGCACGGCCACCGGTACCTCGCCCGCGTAGGGCAGCGTGAGCGGCCAGCGCTCGAAGCCTCCCAGCCGCTCGGGCTTGAGGCCGCTGGCATTGAAGGGCACCTGCGGCAGCGCGAACACGGGCGGGCCCATGTCCACCGTGACGCGGCCATCGGCCAGGCGCTGCAGTTCGAGCACGCCGTTCTTCACTTTCACGCGCAACGGGTTGCGCTCGCTCAGGTGTTTGTCGTGCACGTAACGCACGAAGCAGCGCGCGCCGTTGCCGCAGTGCTCCACCTCGCCGCCGTCGGCGTTGTGGATCACGTACTCGAAGTCGAGCCCGGGGGCCGGTGCGGGCCGCACGGAGAGGATCTGGTCGGCGCCGACGCCGAAATGGCGGTCGGCCAGAAACCGGTATTGCGCGCCGCTCAGGCCGAGCAGACCGCGCGTTTCATCGAGCACGACGAAGTCGTTGCCCGCGCCCTGCATCTTGGTGAAGCGGATCTGCATGCCGGGGATTATCGGCGCACTGCCCCGACCCTGACGCGCGCATGACCGCGGACGGTCGGACGCACGCGCACAATGCGGCGCATGGTTCGCCCCACCCAGCTCCTATACCCGCCCCGCCCCATCGCACCGCTGCGTCCCGCCGCCACCGTGCTGCTGTTGCGTGACGGCCCCGGGGGCGTCGAGGTGCTCATGACGCGCCGCTCCATGACGGCCAGCTTCGCGCCCGGCGCCTACGTGTTCCCCGGTGGCGGTATCGACGCCGCCGATGCGCAGTGCTTCGGCACCGCCGCGCGCCGCGCCACGCAGACCGATCTGCGCCTCACGCAGGCGATCGCCGCCATCCGCGAGAGCTTCGAGGAACTCGGCGTGCTGCTGGCGCGCCGCGCCGACGGCACCTGGGCCACGGCGGACGACATTGCTGCACTCGATCGCAAGGCGCCGTTCGCCGCGCAATGCGCTGCGCGCGGCCTGCGGCTGGCGGCCGACGAGGTGTTCGTGCTCGCGCACTGGATCACCGATCGCGACCTCTCGCGCCGCTTCGACGTGCCCTTTCTCGTGGCGCGCATGCCCGACGGGCAGGAACCCGTGGCCGACGAGAGCGAGCAGTTCGAACCGCTGTGGGTGCGCCCTGCCGACGCGCTGGCGCGCCACGCCGCCGGCCAGTTCTTCATCATCTTCCCGACCATCCGCACGCTGGAGCGGCTGCAGGCGCATGCCACGGTGCAATCGGTGCTGGATGCCTGCGCTGCCCACGATGAACCGCTGTGGACGAGCTGCCCACGCGCGGGCCTGCTGCACGGGCGCGAATCGCGTCACATGGAGCACGAGCCACCGTTCGGCGAACTGGCCCTGGTGTCCCCCGATGGCCAGATCGTGCACAGCCTGGACTGGCAGCACGAGCAGCCGGTGGCGCTGCTCAAGCACGTGCAGCGCCTGACCGCGCCCAACCCCGGCGTCATGACCGGCCCCGGCACCAACACCTACCTGGTGGGCGACCCGGGCACCGGCTTCATCGTGATCGACCCCGGGCCGGATGAACCCGAACACATCCAGCGCCTGTGGCGCGCGGTGGGCGCCGACCTGCGCGCCATCGTCTGTACCCACTCGCACGCCGACCACTCACCCGGCGCCGCACGGCTGCAAGCGCTCTGCGTGCAGGCCGGCCGTGAGCGCCCGCCCATCCTGGGCCTGGCCAGTGCGCCGACCGCACGCGAGAGCGCGCGCTTCACGCCCGACCGCGAACTGGCCGACGGCGAACGGCTGGCCCTGAGCGACGCCGCCGGCACCACGCACACACTGATGGTCGTGCACACGCCGGGCCACGCCGCCAACCACCTGTGCATCGTGCTGCTCGAAGACGGCCTGCTGTTCTCGGGCGACCACATCCTCAACGGCAGCACGACGGTGATCGACCCGCCCGACGGCGACATGAGCGCCTACCTTGCCTCGCTTGACCGCCTGGCCGCGCTGTGCGGCGAACACGGTATCGACTTCATCCTGCCTGCCCACGGCTACGTGCTGGGCGATCTGCGCCGCACGGCCGACAACGTGTCAGCGCCGGTGGAAGGCGGCGCGCGGCGCGCGATCGACCACCTGAAGGCACACCGGCTGGCCCGCGAATCGAAGATCGCACGCGCCATGCAGATGCGCCCCGACGGTGGCCTGGACGACTGGGTGCCCCTGGCCTATGACGACGTACCCGAGCGCCTGTGGCCGGTGGCGCGGCGCTCCTTGCTGGCCCACGTGGAGCGCATTCGAGCGCTGGGTGGATTCAACGTCTGAATAAAGTGTGAAGCGCGCCGGTACGCCGGATTCTGTGCGTGCCGGTTGCCCGGCACGTGACCGCCATTCCTCTGGGCCGCTGGTCACCCAAGCGGCTCGGTGCCACCTACCCGCCAGCTCCGCGGAGCCACATCAACGCTGGCCTATTTGGTGTTGCTGCGCGTAGAGATTGCCCGTTTCACCCGAACTGAATCGGCTCGTCTCTGTTGCTCTGATCCTCACCTTAGGGCCCCGCGGGCGAACCCGCGCGGCTTGTCGGTGGAGAGGTGTTACCTCCTACGCTGCCCTGTGCAGTCCGGACGTTCCTCCAGCACCCCCTTTCGGGCATCGTGCCAGCGGCGGTCTGGCGCGCTTCACGGGCCGGATTATCCCGCCTCGGCGACAATCGCATGTTTTCCGGTCCGCTTGATCGCCACAAGCCCCGCGCCATGATCCGCATCGCCGAACTCAAGCTTCCCCTGGCCGAGGTGCCGTTCGAAGAACGCCGCGCCGCCGATGCCCCCAGCGAAACCGAGGCCGACCGCGCCCCGGCGCCGCACCCGATCAGCGCGCTTACGCGCCTGGCCGCGCAGATGCTGGGCGTTGCACCCACCGCCATCGCCCGGTTGCAGGTATTCAAGCGCAGCTTCGACGCCCGCAAGGCCGACCTGCAGGCGGTCTACATCGTCGACCTCGCACTGACCGACCCCGCACAGGAGACCGCGCTGCTCGCGCAGCACGCCAGGCACCCGCACGTGCGCGCCACGCCCGACATGACCTGGCACCCGCCGGGCCACGCGCCGGCCGGTTTCGGCGCACTCGAGAGGGAACGCCCGGTGGTCGTGGGCCTGGGACCGTGCGGCCTGTTCGCCGCGCTCGCGCTCGCGGAAATGGGCTTCAGGCCGATCGTGCTGGAACGCGGCAAGCCGGTGCGCCAACGCACCAAGGACACCTGGGGCCTGTGGCGCAAGCGCGTCCTCAACCCCCAGAGCAACGTGCAGTTCGGCGAGGGTGGCGCAGGCCTGTTCTCCGACGGCAAGCTCTACAGCCAGATCAAGGACCCGCGCTTCTTCGGCCGCAAGGTCATGCAGGAGTTCGTCTCCGCGGGCGCACCCGCCGAGATCCTGTACGAGGCGCACCCGCACATCGGTACCTTCAAACTCGTGAAGGTGGTCGAGGCCATGCGCGAGAAGATCGTGGCGCTGGGCGGCGAGATCCGCTTCCAGCACCACGTGACGGGCGTGCACACCGAAACCGACGGCGAAGGCTTGCGCATCACCGGCCTGGCGGTGCAGCGTCTCGACAGCGGCGAGGCGATCGAACTGCCCGCGCAACGCGTGGTGCTGGCGCTGGGCCACAGCGCGCGCGACACCTTTGCCATGCTGTGGGACGCGGGTGTGTTCGTGGAAGCCAAGCCGTTCTCCATCGGTGTGCGCATCGAGCACCCGCAAAGCCTGATCGACCGGGCGCGCTGGGGCCGCCACGCCGGCCACCCTCTGCTGGGTGCGGCCGACTACAAGCTGGTGCATCACGCGCAGAACGGGCGCGCGGTCTACAGCTTCTGCATGTGCCCGGGCGGCACCGTGGTGGCCGCCACCTCGGAGCCGGGCCGCGTGGTCACCAACGGCATGAGCCAGTACTCGCGCGCCGAACGCAACGCCAATTCGGGCCTGGTGGTCGGCATCGACCCGGCCGACTACCCGCAAACCTTCCCGCAAGACCTGCCGCTCTGGACGGCCGCGTTCGGCGAGGCCGACGGCACGCGCTACGCGCAGCAGGCGCAAGCGCTCCGTGCCCAGGGCCGCCACCACCCGCTGGCCGGTGTGGTGCTGCAACGGCACCTGGAGAGCCGCGCGTTCGAGGCCGGTGGCGCCGACTACAGCGCGCCCGCGCAGCGCCTGGGCGACTTCCTCGCCGGTCAGCCGTCCAGCGCGCTGGGCGAAGTCGAGCCCTCCTACCGCCCCGGCATCCGCCTCACCAACCTTGCCGGCGTGCTGCCCGATTACGCGGTGCAGGCCATGCGCGAGGCGCTGCCGGTGTTCGGGCGCCAAATCCGCGGCTACGACCTGCCCGACGCGCTGCTCACCGGCGTGGAGACGCGCACCTCGGCGCCGCTGCGCATCACGCGCGGTGACGATTTCCAGAGCCTGAACACGCGCGGCCTGTACCCGGCTGGCGAGGGCGCGGGCTACGCGGGCGGCATCCTGTCGGCGGGCGTGGATGGGCTGAAGGTGGCCGAAGCGCTGGCGCGTGAACTGCTGGCGCCCCAGGCCCAGGCCGACGAACGGCTGCCGGCCTGACATTCGCCGCCTGGCGCCAGAAACGACACGAATCTTTGCAATTGCCCCACGCCGGGTTGACACTGCCGGTGCATGCTCCACGCTACCCCCAACAGGAGTTCGCCATGAAAACCCCCGTTCTCCTTCCCGTGATGACCGGCCTGCTCGCCCTGGCGGGCAGTGGCCTGGCGCAAGCCCAGGAAGAACAAGGCCGCGTGATCAGCAGCACGCCCATCATCCAGCAGGTGGCCGTGCCGCGTGACGTGTGCACCGACGAGCAGGTCAGCTACCGCGGCCAGAAGTCCGGCGGCGGTGCGCTGCTGGGCGCCATCGCCGGCGGTGCCATGGGCAACGCCATCGGCGACGGCAGCGGCCGCGCCGCGGCCACCGCGCTCGGTCTCATCGGCGGTGCCATCCTGGGCAACCGCATCGAGGGCGAGCCGCAACCGCGCACCGAGATCGTGCGCAGCTGCGGCACGCAGACGTTCTACGAGCCGCGCACCGTGGCCTATGACGTGGTGTACGAATACGCCGGCCGCGAGTACCGCACCCAGATGGCGCAAGACCCGGGTCGCTACGTGCGCCTGAACGTCACGCCCGTGGATTCGCTGCCGCCACCCCCGCCGGCTTACGTGCCGCGCCCGCAGGTGCGCTACGAAACCCAGGCGCCTGCGGTGGTGTATGGCGGCTACCCCTCGGGTTACAGCAGCATCACCCATGAAGTGGTGATCATCGGTGGCCAGCGCTACCACCGCCCGCCGGGCTGGCGCGCGCCGCACGGGCACGACCGCTACCCGCCCGGCCACCGCCGCGATTTCGAGTACCGCCGCTGAACCCGGCAGATCCCATGCAAAAGGCCACCCGAGGGTGGCCTTTGTGCTGGACGTCGACCGGGATCAGGCGCTCTGTTGCAGCGCGGCGATGCGCTCCTCGATCGGCGGGTGGGTGCTGAACAGCTTGCCCAGGCCACCGGTGATGCCCAGCGCCTGCATCGTCTTGGGCAGCTCGCCGGGCGTCAGGCCGCCCAGGCGGGCCAGCGCGTTGATCATGGGTTGCTTGCGGCCCATCAGGTCGGCGGCGCCGGCGTCGGCACGGAACTCGCGCTGGCGGCTGAACCAGGCCACGATGATGGCGGCCAGGAAGCCCAGCACGATGTCCATCACGATGGTGGTGACCAGGTAGCCGATGCCGGGGCCCTGGCTGTCGCTGCCGCGGCGCAGGAAGCTGTCGACCGCGTAGCCGATCACGCGGCTGAGGAACACCACGAAGGTGTTCATCACACCCTGGATCAGCGTCATGGTGACCATGTCGCCATTGGCGATGTGCGCCACCTCGTGACCGATCACGGCCTCGACTTCTTCGCGTGTCATGTTCTGCAGCAGGCCGGTGGACACGGCCACCAGCGCGCTGTTCTTGAACGCCCCGGTGGCGAACGCGTTGGGCGCGCCTTCGAAGATGGCGACCTCGGGCATGCCGATGCCGGCCTTGTCGGCGAATTTCTGCACCGTCTGCACGATCCAGGCCTCATCGGCGTTTTGCGGCTGGTTGATGACGCGCGCGCCGGTGCTGAACTTGGCCATGGGCTTGCTCATCAGCAGCGAGATGATCGCGCCGCCGAAACCGATGACGAGCGAGAAGCCGGCCAGGGCCGTCATGTTCAGGCCGTTGGCCGTGAGGAAACGGTCCACGCCGAGGATGCGCGTGGTGACCAGCAGCACCGCCATGACGGCGACGTTGGTCAGGACGAACAGCAGGATGCGTTTCATGTGTGCTCCGTGGGGGCGCCGGTGCGGGCTTGCACCGGTTGCGCCAATGACCCGTTTCGGGCCGGCAGGTTCCCCGCCGACCGGGCAGGGCAGCGGATGATACCGATGACCGATATGGGGCGGATGACGCTGGTTTTCAAGCGGGTTTCATGCCTGCCGCGGCGGACGGAAGACGCGGACGTCGTCGTAGAAACCGGGCTCGCTGTTGGTCGGCCACCAACCGGGTACGCCCAGCACCGGCAATGGTGTGAAGGGCTTGAGCGCCAGCGCCTGTGCGTCGAGCTGCGCCGCCAGCCACGCGTCCCAGGCCGTGAGGTCGCCACCCAGCGTCGGCGGCACGGGTTCGGCCAGCACGTGCGCGGTGATGGACTTGTAGGGTGCCACCAGCTTTTCAAGCAGCGCATGGCCGAACAACACCAGCCGCGTCTGCGCCCACAGTGCGCGCTCACGGACGAACAAGCGATGCCAGTCGCGCGCGCGCAGCGCATCCCACAGCGCGGGCGGGGCCTGAAGCAAGGCCGCGTTCTCGTCGAACAGCGTGATCGCGTCGCGCAATGGCCCGCGCACCGCGCCCACGCCCTGCGCCGCGATCGCCCTCGCCTGCAGGCGGTTGAGCTGGCGCTTGGCGAGCGGAAAACGGTGCCAGATCAGCCCGTTGAAGAGGTCGTGCAGGTTTTCGCGCGTGGGCACGCTGGCGCTCTCGGCAATGAAGGCCTCGTAGGCCACGCCGTCTGGCAGCGCGGCCTGCGGCACCGCCCGCAACGGACCGGGCGCCACCGCGTTCAGCGCATCCGGCAGCGCCAGCCCGCCCGCTTGCGCGCCCTGCACCCCCCGACCGGCGGCCGCCACGGGCGCGAACCACGGTCCCGACCAATCGACAGATGACACGGCAGTGGCGTCGTCAGGACACCAGGCGCCAGCGCAGCGCCTCGCCCGAACGCAGCGGCTTGAGCTCCGCCTCGCCGAAACGGAAGGACTCGGGCGGCGTCCAGCTTTCGCGCTTGAGCGTGACCGTGCCGGCGTTGCGCGGCAGGCCGTAGAAAGCCGGCCCATGGAAGCTGGCGAAGCCTTCGAGCTTGTCCAGTGCGCCGGCGGCCTCGAAGGCCTCGGCGTAGAGCTCGAGCGCGGCGTGAGCCGTGTAGCAGCCTGCACAGCCGGTGGCGTGCTCTTTCAGGTGCGCGGGGTGCGGCGCGCTGTCGGTGCCAAGGAAGAAGCGGTCGCTGCCGCTCGTGGCTGCCTGCACCAGGGCCAGGCGGTGCGTCTCGCGCTTGAGCACCGGCAGGCAGTAGTAGTGGGGACGGATGCCGCCCTGGAAGATGGCGTTGCGGTTGTAGAGCAGGTGGTGGGCGGTGATGGTGGCCGCGGTGTGCGCGCCGGCGCTTGCCACGTAGTCAGCCGCCTCCTTCGTGGTGATGTGCTCCATCACGATCTTCAGTGCCGGGAAGTCGCGGCGCAGCGGCATCAGCACCTGGTCGATGAACACGGCCTCGCGGTCGAACAGGTCGATGTCGCTGGACGTGACCTCGCCGTGCACCAGCAGCAGCAGGCCTTCGCGCTGCATGGCCTCGAGCGTCTTGTAAGTCTTGCGGATGTCGGTGACGCCGGCGTCGCTGTTGGTGGTGGCGCCCGCGGGGTAGAGCTTGAGCGCCACCACGCCGGCGGCTTTCGCCCGGGCGATCTCGTCGGCGGGCAAGTTGTCGGTGAGGTAGAGCGTCATCAGCGGCTCGAAGGCCACACCCGCCGGCACGGCCGCGCGAATGCGGTCGCGGTAGGCCACGGCCTGCGCCGCGGTGGTCACCGGCGGCCTGAGGTTGGGCATGATGATCGCGCGGCCAAACTGGGCGGCCGTGTGCGGCACCACCGTGCGCAAAGCGTCGCCATCGCGCACGTGCAGGTGCCAGTCGTCGGGACGGGTGAGGGTCAGGGTGTCGGGGGTCGCAGCGCTCATGGGGCGCGATTGTCGCAGCCCCCCGGGGCTCAGGCGCTGCGCTCGCGCGCGGCCAGCAGGTCGCTCAGGCGGTTCCAGAAGCTGGCCACGGCGCGCTTGCCCTTGGAGGCGTCCACCGGCCGGGCGCGGTAGAGGCGGATGTCCATGGTGAGCGACAAGCCCTCGGCCGCCGGCACGAGGCGGCGCGCCGCAAGCTCGTTGCGCACCGCGCTGGCCGGCAGGAAGGCGATGCCGTGGCCCTCGAGCGCCATGGCCTTCAGGCCCTCGGCCATATCGGTTTCATAGACGCGTTCGAGCTGCGCGGCCAGCGGCGAGTCCTTGAGCAGGTGTTCGACCACACGGCCCAGGTAGGCGCCAGGCGCGTAGCCGAGGTAGGGCTGCGGTTGCCCGCTGACGGACGGCAGTGCAAACAGCGGCGCGCCCTGGGCGTTGGGCTTCACGTAGGGCGCGATCGGCTCGCTGCCCAGCGGCAGCATCTCGTAGCGCGTCGGGTCGAGCTGGATCGGCTGCGTCGGGTGGTGATAGGCAATGAGCAGATCGCAGCTGCCTTCGACCAGGCGCATCACCGCGTCGTGCACGTTGAGCGCGATCAGCCGGCTCTTGACCGGGCCGACCGCTTCGCGCAAGCCCGAGAGCCATTGCGGAAAGAAGGTGAAGGCCAGCGTGTGCGGCACGGCGAACTCGATCACGTCCTGCGCGGCCGCGGTGTGCGCGCGCAGCATGAGGCGCGTGCCGTTGAGCTGCTGCAGGATCTCCAGCGCCTGCTCATATAGCGTCTGGCCCGCGGGTGTGAGCCGCGTGGGGTAGGAGGAACGGTCCACCAAGTCGGTACCGGCCCAGGCCTCCAGCGACTGGATGCGGCGCGAAAACGCCGGCTGCGTCACATGGCGCAGTTGCGCCGAGCGGCTGAAACTGCGCGTTTCGGCCAGACTGACGAAATCCTCAAGCCACTTGGTTTCCATGGGCGCGGATTATGTGTCGGCGCCGCTTTGCTGGAGCGCCCACATGCGTGCATAGGTACCGCCCAGCGCCAGCAGCTGCGCGTGCGAGCCGCGCTCGACGATGTGGCCATGCTCCAGCACCAGGATCTCGTGCGCATCCACCACGGTGGACAGACGGTGCGCGATCACCAACGTGGTCTTGTTGGCCGCCGCGCTCCGGAGCTCGGCCTGGATCGCGCGCTCGTTGGCGGAGTCGAGCGCGCTGGTGGCCTCGTCGAAGATCACGATCGGCGGGTTCTTGAGCAGGGTGCGCGCGATCGCCACACGCTGCTTCTCGCCGCCCGAGAGCTTGAGCCCGCGCTCGCCCACCATCGTCTTGTAGCCCAGCGGCAGCTTGTCGATGAAGGCGTGGATGTGTGCTGCCTTGGCGGCCGCCACCGCCGCCTCGTGGCCGGCCTCGGGCCGGCCATAGAGGATGTTGTATTCGATGGTGTCGTTGAACAGCACCGTGTCCTGCGGCACGATGCCGATCGCGGCCCGCACGCTGGCCTGCGTGACCTGCGCGATGTCCTGGCCATCGAGGGTGATGCGGCCGCCCTCACTGCGGTTCGACACATCGTAGAACCGGTACAGCAAGCGCGCCAGCGTGCTCTTGCCCGAGCCTGACGGCCCCACCACCGCGACCGTCTTGCCAGCCGGAATCTCGAAGCTCACGCCATGCAGGATCTCGCGCGCTGGCTCGTAGGAGAAGTGCACGTTCTCGAAGCGCACCGTCGGTGGCCCGGCCAGCGCCAGCGGCTGCGCACCGGGTGCGTCGTCGATCTCGCGGTCTTTCTCGAGCAGCACGAACATCTTGTCCAGATCGGTCAGGCTCTGCTTGATCTCGCGGTAGAGCACGCCCAGGAAGCCCAGCGGGATGTAGAGCTGGATCATGAAGGCGTTGATCATCACGAGGTCGCCCAGCGTGAGCCGGCCATCCACCACGCCCTGCGTGGCGCGCCAGAGCATGGCCACGAGCGCCACGGCAATGATGAGCTGCTGCCCCGCGTTGAGCATGGACAGCGTCTGCTGGCTCAGCAGGCGCGCCTTGCGCAGCTTCTGCAGCGACTCGTCGTAGCGGCGCGCCTCGAACGCTTCGTTGTTGAAGTACTTGACGGTCTCGTAGTTGAGCAGCGAGTCGATCGCCCTGCTCTGGCTGCTCGACTCCAGCTCGTTCATGCGGCGGCGGAACTGGGTGCGCCATTCGGTGACGGTGACGGTGAAGAACACGTAGAGCACCAGCGCGCCGAGCGTGATCCACACGTAGCCCATGTCGAACTGCGTGCCCAGCAACACCAACACCATCGTGACCTCGATCAGCGTGGGCACGATGCTGTAGAGGGAATAGGAAATGAGCGACTGCACGCCGCGCGTGCCGCGCTCGATGTCGCGCGTCATGCCGCCGGTCTGGCGCTCCAGGTGAAAGCGCAGGCTCAGGGCGTGCAGGTGGCCGAAGACCTGCAGCGCGATGTGGCGTGTGGCGCCCTCGGTGGCTTTGGCAAACACCAGCTCGCGCAACTCGGTGAACAGGCTGGTGCACAGACGCAGACCGCCGTAGGCCAGCAGCAGCGCCACCGGCACCACCAGCAGCGACTCGACGCTGCCCGGCTTGATGGTCATCGCGTCCACCAGCTGCTTGAGCAGCACCGGCACGCTGACATTGGCCACCTTGGCCGCCACCATGAAGCCCAGCGCCGCGACCACGCGCCACTTGTATTGCCACAGGTAGGGCAGCAGCGTTTTGAGGGTGGCCCAGTCGGAGCGGCGCGCGGGCGCGGCTTCGGCAGTGCCTGCGGGTAAGGCCACGCGGCCTTGGGTGGGGTTGTCGGGGCGCATGACTGACAATCGTGGAAACCGGAGATTGTGCCCATGCCCCCCGATTCAAGCCCCGCCAATACGCCTTTGCCCTCACTGCCCGCCGACCACCGCGAGCTGGTGCTCAAGGTGATCCCGATGCCGGCCGACTGCAACGCCAACGGCGACATCTTCGGCGGCTGGGTGATGGCGCAGGTCGACCTGGCCGGCGCCGTGCTGCCGGCGCGCTACGTGCGTGGGCGCATGGCCACGGTGGCGGTGAACCAGTTCATCTTCAAGCAGCCGGTGCGGGTGGGCGACATCCTGAGCTTCTACTCGCACGTCACGCGCATCGGGCGCACGTCGATCACGGTGATGGTCGAGGTGTTCGCCGAGCGTTTCTCGGCCCAGGGCCAGTACGTGAAGGTCACCGAGGCCAGCCTCACCTACGTCGCGATCGACCACGAAGGTCGCCCGCGGCCGATCCCCGACGAGGCGCGGGCCGGCTGGAAGGCGCCAGCCTAGCCGCCCCAGCGGCGCACGCGGCCGATGTCCACGTGCACGAACTGCTCGCGCGGGTAGTAGCCCACGCCGCCCGCCTGCAGCGACCACGCGGCGTCGCGCAGGTCGGCCAGCGGCACGCCGCTCACGCGGATATCGATGGCCTGGCCGTCCATGTGCAGGCTGCGCGTGGCCACGCCGCCGCCGCGCGTGGCCTTGAGGTGCGCATTGGTGCGCGGCGAGCGGTAGCCCGAGATCACCTGGTACGGCCGGTCGGTGGCCAGCACGCGGCGCAGCGCGTGCAGCAGGTCGTGCAGTCCCGGATCGATGCGGCCGACCTCGCCGCAATAGTGATCGCGCAGGAAATGGTCGAGCCGGCCCAGTGCCTCGGGCACGTAAGCATCGCCGCGCGCATAGACGAGGTCGATCTGCTCGTGCGTGTGCAGGTGATCCAGGGCCAGTTCCCGCGCCGGCGCAGCCCACACGCGCCCGGGCAAGGCCAGCACCGGGGCGGCCACCGCGGCACCAAGCGCGGTGCGCAGCCACTGACGACGGGAAGTGGGGTGTCGGGTCGGTTGGTTCATCGGGGCATGTCGGGGGAAGGCCGGGGCCGGGCATCAAGAGCGGCCTGCAACCGCGCGTCGTGACGATACACGTCAGGCAGAAACCGTGGGCGGCCCTGGCTGACCAGCGCTGTGCCATAGGCGATCAACACCGGCAGCGCCTCGCGCAGCGCCACGTGGGTGGAGGTGCCGGCCGCCATCTGGGTGCGGATGCGTGCCTCGTCCCAGCCCGGCATGCCGTCCATCACGAAACGCGCCAGGCCCACCGGGTCTTCGACGCGGATGCAACCGTGGCTGAAATCGCGCCGCTCCCGGGCAAACAGGCCGACCGACGGCGTGTGGTGCAGGTAGATGTTCTGCTGGTTGGGAAACACGAACTTGATGTCGCCGAGCGCGTTGGCCGGGCCCGGGCGCTGGCGGATGCGCTGGCGCCCGGCGAGCACGGCGTCCAGGCCGGCGGCGTTGAGCGCCGTGTCCACCGTGCCGTCGCCGTGCACGAATTCGTAGCCCTGGCGCTCCCAATGACCGGGGTCGCGGCGCAGGCGCGGCACCACCTCGGCGCGCGCAATGGACGGCGGCACGTTCCAGTACGGGCTGAACTCGATGCTGCGCATCCGTTCGTCGAACAGCGGCGTTTCATGATCCAGTGCCTTGCCCACGATCACGCGCATGGTCAGTCGCACGTGAATGCGACCGTCGATCACCTCGTAGGCCCGCAGCACGTACTCGGGGATGTTGATGACCACCATGCGCCGCCCCAGGAACAGCGGCGTCCAGCGCAGGCGCTCGAGCATGAGCGCCACCTGCTGCGCGCGCTGCGCGGGCGTCACATCGATGGCCGCCAGCGTGGCGGCGCCGACCACGCCGTCGGCGGCCATGCCGTGGCGGGCCTGAAAGGCCTTGAGCGCGTCGAGCAGCGGGCCTTCCAGATGCGCCGGTACGGGTGCGCCCGCGGGCAGATCGCCCAGCGCCCGCAGGCGCTCGGCCAGCAGCGGCAGGCCGGCCCAGGCCGCGCCCGGGTCGAGCCGGGGCTTGCGCGACCCGACGGGGCGCGGCAAAGCGGGCAGCGGTCTGGCCCAGGCCGGGTGATCGCCCAACGCCTGCAGCTCGGCCAGCACCTGCTGCAACTGGCCGTAGAAGGGCAACGGCGGCACGGCAGCGCGCACCGCCTCGTCCAGGCGCCCGCGAGCAACGGCGCCGGCCAGCGCCTGCGCCGCGTCGAAACCCTGCCGCGGCGCGACGCTGAAGCGCTGGTGGATGCGGCGCGGATCGATGCGGCCGAACGCGAGGTCGTTCAGGTAACGCTGCATCGCCGCGCCGAGCGCGCGCGCGAACGTGGCGGCGTGCGGATCGACGGCGTCGGGCGACAGCGGTGCATGGCGCAGCGCCTCGGGCAAGGCTTGCGCGAGGGCATCGGCGTGGTAGTCGGCGGGCACGAGGCCGTGGGCCGTGGCGCCTTGCAGCAAGGCCACGGCCTCGCGTGCAAGCGGTGCCGTCCACACCAAGCCCATGGGCGTGGCCGCGAGCGTTGGCCAGGCGCTCAGGCCGGCCAGGGCCAGCAGGCAGTCACGGCGGCGCCATGCGTTCAAGGGCGGATGCATGGCGTTCATTGTGGTCCGGCGCCGGCCTGTCCTGGGTTGGCTCCGCGGTCAACCGCGCCAGCGCGTGCGCCACGCTGCGTAGATGACGTCTGCCAGGGCCTCGCTGCCGGCCTGGTGGCGCGCGGTGGCGGCCGTCATGGCCTCGGGCGGCTGCACCGTGTCGGGGTGGCGCGCGATCGCATACGGGTACACCGCGCCCGGGTGCGCCAGCCAGTCGGCGATCTTGTCGGGCGTGATCTCGATGTGGAACTGCATCGCGAGATGAATACCGAGCGCGAACGCCTGGTGGGCGCAGGCGGGTGACGATGCCAGCCACTGCGCGCCGGCAGGCAGTTCCACGAAGCTGTCGTAGTGCCACTGGTACACAGTGTGCAGGCTTGCGTCGCCGAACCACGCGCGCGCGGCAGGCGCATCGTGCACCGCGATGGGCAGCCAGCCCACTTCCGGCTGCGGCAGGCGCGCCACGCGCGCGCCAAAGGCCCGCGCGATCAACTGGCCGCCCAGGCAGTGACCGATCACCGGCACGCCCAGCGCATCCGCCTCGCGGATCAGTGCTTCCACCCGGCGCAAGCTGGGGCGATCGTCGTTGGCGCTCCACTCGCCGCCGAGCACGGCCAGCGCGCGGTACGGCGCCGCGCTGTCGGGATAGGCCTGGCCGGCTTCGGCACAGAAGACCTGCCAGTCCGCGCCCTGAGCGCTCAGCCATTGGCCGAGGTAACCGGGGTGGTCTTCGATCGTGTGCTGCAGCACCAGCACGTCGTGCAGAGGGGTCGGGTGGGGCATGAGCGTCGATGGTAGGCATGCCCACGATGGGTGGCGGGACCAATCGGCCCGTGCGGGGAAGAACCGATGCGCCCTTAGAACCGCCCGTGTCGCCCCTCGCCGGCCGCAAAGCGCTGCGCGCCCTCCAGCGCGTCGGGGATGCGGGCCTTGCCGCGCTGCCATTCCTGCTGCAGCGCTTCGCCCAGGGCCAGGTCCCACTGGGCATAGGCACTCTCGCGGTCGGCGAGCATGGTGGCCTGCGGAAAGCCCGCGAGCTGGCGCGCCAGCGCGATGGCCGCTTCGCGCGCCTGGCCACGCGGCACCACGCGGTTGGCCAGGCCCATCTGCAGCGCCTCGCCCGCTTCCACCTTGCGCCCGGTCAGGATCAGGTCCATCGCATGCCCCATGCCGATCAGGCGCGGCAGGCGCACGGTGCCGCCGTCGATGAGGGGCACGCCGAAGCGGCGGCAGTAGACGCCGAAGTAGGCGTCCTCTTCCATCACGCGCAGGTCGCACCACAGCGCGAGTTCCATGCCGCCGGCCACGGCAGCGCCGCTCACCGCGGCGATCACCGGTTTGGAGAGCCGCAGGCGCGACGGGCCCATCGGGCCGAGAGCGCGCGCATCGTTGCTCTCGAATTCGAGATCGGCCAGCACGCCACCCTGCCCAGCCTGCGCGGCGCGGGCGCCGAACTGCAGGTCCCAGCCGGCGCAGAAGTGGCCGTGCGCGCCGTGGAACACGGCCACCTTCGCGCTCGGATCGTCCTCGAACGCGAGAAAGGCGGTGTGCAGCTCGCGCGCGGTGGCGCTGTCGACCGCGTTGCGCACCGCGGGCCGGTCCAGGGTGACCACGTGGATGTCGTCGATCACCTCGGTACGAACGCCGCTCGTGCCGCTCATGCCTCACCCCACCAGCCCACGCGCGGGGTCGCGAGCGCCGCGTCGAGTTCCGCCGCATCCACCTCGATCTCCAGCCGCAGCAGCGCCGCGGCCATGGCCTTGCCCAGGTTGTCCAGCCGCAGGTTGCGCGCGCCGCCGCCCTGCAGGGCGCCCTTGAGCACGAACTTCAAGGCCAGGATGTTGGGCAGCGGCCAGGCGTCCACCTCGCCGGGCAGCCAGGGCGCGAAGTGCGCCTGCACGCGTGCGGCCGTCACCTCGCGCTGCAGGATGGTGTAGCCCGCCGCGTTCCAGGCGAACAGGCCGAAGTCCACCCAGTCGGCCTTGTCGCCGCTGCGCGCGTGGGCGATGCGCGCGAGCGGGATGCGGATGTGGCTCATGAGGCCTCTCCCAGCAACGCCACCTGCACGCCGGCCTCCACGGCGCGACGATCCACCAGCGTGGGCCAGATGCCCAGCAGCTCGCTCACGTTGTGCAGGCCGGTGAAGCCGCAGGTGTAGGCCGGGCCGCTCAGGCCCATCCAGGGGAACAGGCGGCCGAAGCCCTCGGCCGCAGACTTCTCGGGCGTGCGCAGCACCAGCCGCGTCCACACCTCGTTGAGCTGGTTCAGCGCATCGGCCGCGGGCAGTGGTGCCAGCGGGCCGTGCGCGGAGTTCAGGCCCGGGTACTCCACATACAACTCATCGTGCGGCACGCGCTTGTCCTTCAAGAGCGCGCGGATCGTGGCCTGCGCGTGCTGCGACTTGTCCCACGCATCGGGCCACGAGAAACCCCAGGTGACCTCGGCCTTGTAACCATCGCGATAGCCCGCCACCACCTTGAGCCGTTCACCGGGTGCGCTGCCGCGCGCACCGGTGAGGCGCACGCGGTCGTGCCCTTCGTCGTGAAGGTGGATGCCGCCCATGTCGAGCACCACATCGGGGCTGTGGTACGCGTGCGGGTTGTGAACCTCGTACAGCAGCTGCTGGCGCACGGTATCGAAGTTGATGCGCCCTCCCGTGCCTGGCGCCTTGGTGATGAGCGCGCTGCCGTCTTCCCACACCTCGGCGATGGGGTAGCCGATGTGCGCGAGGTCGGGGATGGTCTGCCACGTGCCCTGCGCGCCGAAGTTGCCGCCGCTGCCCTGGCCCGAGCATTCGAGCAGGTGGCCCACGGTGAGGCCTTGCGCGAGGCGATCGAGGTCGCTGGCGCTGCGGGCGTCCGTGAGGCGCCAGCCCAGTGCGTGCACCGCGGGTGCGAGGAACAGCGCCGCATCGGCCACGCGGCCGGTGATGACGATCTGCGCACCGGCGTCGAGCGCCTGCACGATGGGCGCCGCGCCCAGGTAGGCGTTGGCGAACACCAGCCGATCCCGCACGCCCTGAACCGGTGCACCGCTGAACAGGTGCGGGAAATCCGCTGCAACGTCTTGCAACCTCGGCAGCACGTCGTCGCCCGTGACCACCGCGATGCGCGCCTTCAACCCCTTGGCCGCGAAAGCGGCCAGCACCGCCTGCGCCGCGCCCTGTGGGTTGAGCCCGCCCGCGTTGCAGACGAAGCGCACACCGTGGCGCTGCATTAGCGGCCAAAGCCGCAGCAGCAAGGGCACCACGTCGCGCGCGTAACCGAGCGCGGGGTCGCGCTGACGGTCCTTCTGCAGGATGGCCAAAGTGAGTTCGGCCAGGTGGTCGCTGGCAATGAACTGCACCCCACCGCGTTCGATGCTCGCGGCAATGGGTTCCCAGGCGTCGCCATAGAAGCCGAGGCCGGCGCCGATGCGGATCGATTTCATGCCGACGATGTTCGTGGCACCTGCGCGACTGCCGATGGGGGAGAACCCCTAGCGGCAGTCCCGGGGAGGACAGCTATAAATCTTCGACCCCAGGGCAAGGCCTGCTCCCAAGCCTGCAGCAAGCACGCGGCGGCCCCGTGGCAATACAAGACAGGAGACAGTTCCGTGCAACTGCTGCAACTGCTGATCAGCGGCGCGGCCCAGGGATGCATCTACGGCCTGATCGCATTGGGCTTCGTGCTCATCTACAAGGCCACCGAAACCGTGAGCTTCGCGCAAGGCGATCTCATGATGGTGGGTGCGTTCGGCGGCCTGCTCACGATGACGATGCTGGGTTTTCCCTACTGGGTTTCGGTGCCCGCGGCCATCATCGGCATGATGCTGTTCGGCATCGGCCTGGAGCGTCTGGTGATCCGCCCCATTCTCGGGCAGCCGGCGTTCTCGATCGTGATGCTCACCATCGGCGTGGGCTTCGTGCTGCGCGGGCTCATCACCATGATCCCCAACATCGGCACCGAGACGCACACGCTGCCGGTGCCCTACGCAGGCCAGGTGCTCAACCTGGGCGCACTCGTGATCTCGGCCGAGCAGATCGTGGTGATCGGCGCCACCGCGCTGCTGTGTGCGCTGCTGTTCGCCATGTTCCGCTACAGCAAGCTGGGCATTGCCATGCAGGCAGCGTCCCAGAACCAGCTGGCCGCCTACTACATGGGCATTCCGGTCAAGCGCATCAACGGCCTGGTGTGGGGCCTGGCCGCGGGCGTGGCCGCCATCGCGGGCCTGCTGCTGGCGCCCATCACCTTCGTGCACGCCAACATGGGCTTCATTGGCCTCAAGGCCTTCCCGGCGGCGGTGGTGGGTGGCTTCGGCAGCCTGCCCGGTGCCATCGTGGGCGGGCTGATCATCGGCATCGTCGAAGCGGTGGCGGGCTTCTACCTGCCCGAAGGCTTCAAGGACATCGCGCCCTATATCGTGGTGCTGATCATGCTGGTGCTCAAGCCCAACGGCTTGTTCGGCGAGAAGCTGCGTAAAAAAGTCTGAGGCCACATCGACATGCGCTTCCTCTTCAAAACCGACTACGACCAGGACATCCGTCTCGCCAAGCACGGCGGCCACGTGTTCTGGTACGGCCTGCTGTGCCTGTTCCTGATCGCAGCGCCCTGGGCCATCGACGAATACTGGCTGGCTCAACTCACCTTCGTGCTGATCTACGGCATCGTGGGCCTGGGGCTCATGCTGCTGGCTGGCTTTACCGGCCTGTTCTCGCTCGGCCATGCGGCCTTCCTGGGCGTGGGCGCGTACACGCAGGCCGTCATGGTGAACGCGGGCGTGCCCTTCCCGATCGCGCTCGCCTGCGCCGGCCTGCTGGCCGCGGCGGTGGGTGTGGTGGTGGGCCTGCCGGCGCTGCGCGTCAAAGGCATTTACCTCGGCATGGCGACGCTGGCCTTCGGCTTCATCGTCGAAGAAGGCATCGCGCGCTGGGAGTCGGTGACGGGCGGCAACAAGGGGCTGATGGTCAACTACCCCAGCCTGTTCGGCTGGGAGCTCGACTCCACCAACGAGTTCTACTTCCTGTGCCTTGTGGTGTGCGTGGCCAGCACGCTGGCCATCGTCAACGTCATGCGCTCGTCCACCGGCCGCGCCTTTGTCGCCATCCGCGACTCGGAGATCTCGGCGCAAAGCATGGGCATTCACCTGGCGCGCTACAAGACGCTGTCGTTCGCGCTGTCGGCCGCGCTCGCGGGCCTGGGTGGCGCGCTCTACGCGCACAAGATCCAGTTCCTCTCGCCCGAGCAGTTTTCCATCATCCAGTCGATCGACCTGCTGCTGATGGTGGTGATCGGCGGTCTGGGCTCCATTCACGGTGCCTTCCTGGGCGCGATCTTCCTGATCGTGATGCCGCAGCTCATCGCCCTGGGCAAGGATTACCTGCCAGATGCCATCGGCCAGGCCGCAGGCCTGCAGGGCACTGTGTACGGCCTGGTGCTGATCGCCTTCGTGCTGTTCGAGCCCATGGGCCTGTACGGGCGCTGGCTCAAGATCCGCGCCTACTTCCAGCTGTTCCCGTTCTACCGCAAGGGCATGTTCAAGCGGCAGAAGTCGTTCCAGAAGTCGGACCGCCTGAAGTGAGCACCATGAACGACGACGTCCTCCTCTCCGCGAAAAACCTGAGCGTGCGCTTCGGCGGCGTGCTCGCGGTCAACAACGTGAGCTTCGATGTGAAGAAGGGTGAGGTGTTCACCCTGATCGGCCCCAACGGCGCGGGCAAGACCACGGTGTTCAACCTCATCAGCCGCATCTACACGCCCACCACCGGCAGCATCGACTACGCGGGCCCGAACGGCGCGCTGCGGCTCACCGACCAGCCGCCGCACGCGATCGCGGGCCTGGGCATCGCGCGCACCTTCCAGAACATCGAGCTGTTCGAGCACGCCACCGTGCTGCAGAACCTGCTGATCGGGCGCCACACGCACCGGCGCACCGGTCTGTGGAGCGAGATCTTTTTCACCGGCAAGACGCGCGCCGCCGAGATCGAAGCGCGCGAGCGGGTGGAGCACGTGATCGACCTGCTCGACCTGCAGCACCACCGCGAGAGCATGGTGGCCGGCCTGCCCTACGGCGTGCGCAAGGTGGTGGAACTGGCGCGTGCGCTGTGCACCGAGCCGCGCCTGCTGCTGCTCGACGAGCCCTCCTCCGGCCTGAACGTGGAGGAGACGGAAGACATGGCCTTCTGGATCACCGACATCAAGAACGAACTCGGGATCACGGTGCTCATGGTGGAGCACGACATGAGCCTGGTCTCCAAGGTGTCCGACCGCGTGCTGGCGATGAGCATGGGTGCCGAGCTCGCCACCGGCACGCCGGCCGAGGTGCAGGCCGATCCGGGCGTGATCGAGGCTTACCTGGGCAGCGTGGACGACGTGTCCAGCCTGCGCCGCGAGAACCACAACAAGGTGTCTGCATGAGCGTCCCGACATCTGATGCCCCGGTGCTCAAGCTCTCCAACGTCGAGAGCGCCTACGGTCCGATCAAGGCCATCCGCGGTGTGAGCCTGCAGGTGCGCCGCGGCGAGATCGCCACCGTGCTCGGCAGCAACGGCGCCGGCAAGACCACCATCCTCAAGACCATCAGCGGCATCATCGACCCGCGCAAGGGCACGGTGGAGTTCAAGGGCGAGAACATCACCGCGCAAGACCCGGCGCAGATCGTGCAGCAGGGCCTGCTGCACGTGCCCGAGGGGCGCGAGGTGTTCCCGCTGCTGAGCGTGCGCGACAACCTGCTCATGGGCGCCTACACCCGCAAGGACCGCGACGGCGTGGCGCGCGACATGGAAGCGGTGTTCGCCTACTTCCCCATCCTGAAGGAGCGCGCCGCGCAGGACGCCGGCCTGCTCTCCGGCGGCCAGCAGCAGATGCTGGCCATCAGCCGCGCGCTCATGGCCAACCCCGACCTGATCCTGCTCGACGAGCCCAGCCTGGGCCTGTCGCCCAAGCTCACCAAGGAGATCTTCGAGATCGTGGTGCGCATCAACCGCGAGCGCGGCACCACCATCCTGCTGGTGGAGCAGAACGCCAACATGGCGCTCAACGCGTCCGACTACGGCTACGTGCTTGAGAACGGCCGCATCGTGATGGAAGACACCTGCGCCCGGCTGCGCGAGAAGGACGACATCAAGGAGTTCTACCTCGGCATGAAGGAAGCCGGCGTGCGCGCCGAGCGCCGCTGGAAGAAGAAGAAGAACTGGCGATGAGCGGAGCAACCACATGAGCTACCTCTGGGACCTCTCCCACATCCAGCCCGAGACCCGCGTGGTGCTCGAAGGCGACACCATTCCCGCGATGTTCTGGAACGGCGTGAAGTCGCGCGGGCCGGCCGTGTGGATGCGCCAGAAGGACTTCGGCATCTGGCGCAGCTGGACTTGGTCGCAGACCGGTGAAGCGGTGCGCGAGATTGCGCACGGCCTGATGGCGCTGGGCTTCGCGCCCAAAGAGACCGCCTCCATCCTGTCCAACACCACCATCGAATGGGTGCTGACCGACCTGGCGGTGCTGAGCGCGGGTGGCGTGGCCAACGGCATCTACCCCACCGACGCGGCCGAGCAGGTGCACTACCTTTGCGAGGACTCGCGCACCACGGTGCTGTTCGTGGAAGACGAGGAGCAGCTCGACAAGGCGTTGGAGGTGCGAGCGCAGTTGCCGATGCTGCGCAAGATCGTGGTGATCGACATGGAAGGCCTGCGCGACTTCCGCGACGAGCAGGTGATGAGCCTGGCCGCCTTGCGCGAGCTGGGCCGCAGCCACCTGCAGACCCACCCGCACATGGTGGAAGAGCGCGTGCGCAACGTGAAGCCCGAAGACCTGGCGATCCTGGTCTACACCTCGGGCACCACCGGCAAGCCCAAGGGCGCCATGCACTCGCACCAGGGCCTCGTGTACACCGTGCGCGGCTACAACACGCTGATCGCGCGCGACGGCAACGACGAGTGCATGTGCTTCCTGCCGCTGTGCCACATCGCCGAGCGGCTGGGTGGTGAGTACTTCTCGCTCTACACAGGGGCCAAGCTCAACTTCGTGGAGAACCCCGAGACGGTGCCCGAGAACGTGCGCGAAATCGCGCCCACGGTGTTCACCGCGGTGCCGCGCGTGTGGGAGAAGTTCTATTCCGGCGTGATGATCGCGCTCAAGGAGGCGGGCGCGCTGCAGCAGGCCGCCTACGCCTGGGCCATCGGTGTCGGCCAGCGCGTGGCCGAGCACGTGCTCAAGGGCGAATCGGTACCCGGTGCGCTCAAGCTGCAGTTCAAGCTCGCACGCGTGCTGGTGCTTGACAACGTGCGCAAGCTCATCGGCATCCACCGCGCGCGTTTCCTCGTCACGGGTGCGGCGCCCATCTCGCCCGATCTGGTTCGCTGGTACCTTGCGCTGGGTGTGCCCATGCTCGAGGTGTGGGGCATGACGGAAACCTGCGGCGCCTCCACCGGCATTCCGGCGCAGCGCATCAAGCCCGGCAGCATCGGCCCGGCCGCGCAATACAACGAGGTCCGCCTGGACCCCGCCACCAACGAGATCCTGGTGCGCGGCCCGAACGTGTTCATGGGCTACCTCAACCTGCCCGAGAAAACGGCCGAAACGATCGACCCCGATGGCTGGCTGCACACAGGTGATGTGGGCACGGTGGATGAGGAAGGGTTTTTCCGCATCACCGACCGCATGAAAGACATCATCATCACCGCGGGGGGCAAGAACATCACGCCCAGCGAGCTCGAGAACGAGCTCAAGTTCTCGCCCTACATCACCGACGCGGTGGTGATCGGCGACCAGCGTCCTTACCTCACGGTGATCATCATGATCGACCAGGAGAACGTGGAGAAATTCGCGCAGGACAACGATGTGCCCTTCTCCAACTACGCCAGCCTCACCCGCACCGCCGAAGTGCAGCAACTCATCCAGACCGAGATCGACCGGGTGAACAAGAAGTTCGCGCGTGTGGAGCAGATCAAGAAGTTCTTCCTGCTCGACACCCAGCTCACCGCGGAAGACGAGGAACTCACCCCCACGATGAAGCTCAAGCGCAAGCTCGTGCAGAAGAAGTACGCCGAGCAGATCGAGGCGATGTACCACTGAACCCCCTGACCTCTCTCACCAACCACCAGGAGACGACAGCCATGAAGACAACACTGAGCCTGATCGGCGCGGCCATCGCGCTGAGCACCGGCGCCGCCATGGCGCAATCGCAGGGCGTGAGCAAGGACGAGATCGTCCTCGGCTCCATCCAGGATCTCTCCGGCCCGATCGCGGGCTTCGGCAAGCAGGTTCGCCTGGGCATGATGCTGCGCGTGGACGAGGCCAACGAGCAAGGCGGCCTCAACGGTCGCAAGATCAAGCTGATCGTCGAAGACTCCAAGTACGACCCGCGCAACGCCGTGCTGGCTGCGCAGAAGCTCGTGAACCAGGACAAGATCTTCGCCATGATCGGCCACATCGGTACGGCGCAGAACATGGCCGCCATGCCGGTGCAGTTCCAGAAGAACGTCATCAACTTCTTCCCGGTGACGGCGGCGCGCGAAATGTACGACCCCTTCCACAAGCTCAAGTACAGCTTCGCCGCCACCTACTACGACCAGATGAAGATCGCGGTGCCCAAGCTCGCGAAGGAAAAGAACGCGAAGAAGGTTTGCACCATGTACCAGGACGACGAGTTCGGCCTGGAGGTCAAGCGCGGCGCCGAGGATGGCCTGAAGGCCGCGGGCATGTCGCTGGCGGTGGAAACCAGCTACAAGCGCGGCGCCACCGACTTCTCTTCGCAGATGCAGAAGCTCGCTTCCGAGCAGTGCGACATGGTGGTGCTCGGCACCATCATCCGCGAGACCATCGGCGGTATCGCCACCGCCCGCCGTCTGGGCTTCAACCCGATCTTCATCGGCTCCAGTGCGGCCTACACCGACCTGATCCACAAGCTCGGTGGGCCGGCCATGAACGGGCTGTATGCCACCATGACGGTGCAGCACCCCTACCTGGACGCCACTTCGCAGCCGGTGCGCTTCTGGGCCACCAAGTACCAGACCAAGTTCAACGAGGAGCCGACGGTGTTCTCGGTCTACGGCTACAGCGCGATGGACGCCTTCATCCGCGCCGCCACCAAGGCCGGCAACAACCTCACCACCGACAGCTTCATCAAGGCGATGGACACCATGACCATTCCGCCCGACATCTTTGGCAGCGCCGAGATGACCTTCAGCCCGACCAAGCGCCTGGGCAGCAACGCCACGCGCCTCTCGCAGCTCGACAACAACCGCTGGAAAGTGATCTCCGAGTACATGAAGATCGACGGCGCCAAGTAAGCGCGCCTGCTCATCCGCGCCGCCCGGTCAACGGGCCATGCGCAGACGCCGCCGCGGTGCAAGCCCGGCGGCTTTTTTTGCGCCCACCGGGTGAGCCCGGGACAATCGACGCATGAGCCCCACCACCGCCCAATGGCTGGCCGATGCGCTGCTCGCGCTGCACGTCGGCGTGGTGCTGTTCGTGGTGGGCCTGCTGCCGCTGGTGCTGGCGGGCGGCGTGCGGGGCTGGCGCTGGGTGCGCCACCGCGGCCTGCGCCTTACGCACCTGGGCCTGATCGTCTTCATTGCGGCACAGGCCTGGCTTGGGCGGCTGTGCCCGCTCACCGTGTGGGAGCAGGACCTGCGCCGCATAGCCGGCGAAGGCGCCTACGCACAGAGCTTCATCGAGCACTGGCTGTCGCGCCTGCTCTACTGGGAGGCGCCCTGGTGGGTGTTCGTGGCCGCCTACACCGCGTTCGCGGTGCTGGTGGCGTGCGCGTGGTGGTGGGTGCGGCCCGTCACAGCCCGAACACCTTGACCGCGTTGCCGCCGCGCACCGCCTCGCGCTGGCCAGGACCAAGGCCGTCAACCTTGCGCACCGCGCCGGCGACGTCGTGCACCTGGTGCGGCCAGTCGGTGCCCAGCATGACCTGCGTGTGGCCAACGATGGAGACGAGGTAGTGCAGGGCACGCGGGTCGTAGGTGATGCTGTCGTAGTAGATGTGGCGCAGGTAGTCGGTGGGCTTGCGCCGCATGCGCCGCCGCTGGGGGATCTCGACCTCGTCGCCCTTCTCGAAGCGGCCCACCAGGTAGGGCAGCGTGCCACCGCCGTGCGAGGCAATGAGCTTCATGTTCGGAAAACGGTCGAAGAAGCCGTCGAAGATCATGCGGGTGAAGGCCAGCGTGGTGTCGAACATGAAGCCGACCGACCAGCTCAGGTCGTACTTCGTCATGTCCATCAGGTCCACGCCCGGCGGGTCGGTGGGGTGCACCAGCACCGGCAGGCCGCGCCGGTCGATGGCCGCCCACACGGGTTCGAAGAACGGGTCGGTAAGGCTGCGGCCCGAGATGTTGGCCAGCACCATCACGCCCACGGCACCGTTGGCGCAGGTGCGCTCCAGCTCCTGCACGGCGCGCTGCGGGTACTCCCAAGGCAGCGACGTGAACCAACGGATGCGATCGGGCCAGCGGGCCTGCGCGCGCGCCATCGCGTCGTTCGACTCCACCGCCGCCTGGCAGCTGGTGGCCTCGTCGCCCCAGTACACGTTGGGGCAGGTGAGCGAGACGATGGAGATATCGATGCCGGCGTCGTCCATGGTGCGGATGCGCAGCTCGTAGTCGAAATGCCCACGCTGCGGAATCGCCACCGGTGTGTCACCGCGGAAGATCTCGTCCTGCCCGTCGGGGCGGCGCTGGATCCGGTAGGCCCCACCGCGCGCCTTGAGCAGCTCCAGCCAGGCGGGCGTGTACATGTGGGTGTGGACGTCGATCACGGGCATCTGGGGGTTTCCTTTTCGAGTGCGAATGCACCAATAAGATGCACCATCGCGCGATCGTTAGCAAGCCTACTTTGCCGGGGTAAACACGCATGGACGGCAACGCCGCCGATTCCAGAATGGCTGCGCCCCACACCACAACAGGAGACAACAGCATGCAGAGACGGCACTTCAGCGCCCTGGCGGGCGCCACCTTGCTGGCCGCGGCCGGCCTGGCCCAGGCGCAGGACAACACCTTGCGCGTGTGGGTGGGCTTTCCGCCCGGCGGCTCGGTGGACAGTGTGGCCCGCCTGGTGGCCGAGAAAATGAAGGCCACGCTCAACCAGAACGTGATCGTGGAGAACAAGCCCGGTGCGGGCGGGCGCCTTGTGCTGGGCGAGCTGCGCCGCGCCGCGCCCGATGGCAACACCATCGTGCTGGCACCGAGCGGCGCGCTGGTGATTGCGCCCCACCTTTACAGCAACGTCGGCTACGACCCGATCAAGGACTTCACACCCATCGCGCGCGCCACCGTGTTCGACTTCGCCGTCACCGCCGGGCCAGGCGCGCCGCAAGGCAACCTCAAGGCCGTGCTCGACTGGATGAAAGCCAACCCCGGCAAGGCCAGCTACGGTACGTCGGGCGCGGGCACGGTGCCGCACTTTGCGGGCCTGCTGATCGGCCAGGCCAGCGGCGTGCCGCTCACCCACGTGGCCTACCGCGGCGGCGCGCCCGCCGCACAAGACCTGTTGGGCGGGCAGATTCCGCTGATGGTGGACACCGCCTCGGAAACCATCGAACACCACCGCGCGGGCCGCCTGCGCATCCTGGCCGTCACGGGCGAGCAGCGCTCGGCCGCACTGCCCGATGTGCCCACGCTCAAGGAGCAGGGCATCAACATGGCGGCCGATGCCTTTTTTGCCTTCTTCGGCCCTGCGGGCGTGAACGCGCAGATGAGCGAGCGCATCAGCGGTGCCGTGGCCCAGGCCCTGGCCGACCCGGCCATTCAAGAGCGCATCCGCAACTTCGGCCTGGTGCCCAGCCACGCCGGGCCGGCAGCCACCGCGGCCATGGTGGCCGAGCACCTCAAGCGCTGGGAAGCGCCGGTGAAAGCCTCGGGGTTCAAGCCCGAGTGAACCAGCCCTTCATCCGCCACGTCGGCCTGCACATCGCCGGCAGTGGCGGGGGCAGCAGCGAGCTGCGCCTGCGCATCGAACCGCACCACCTCAACACCAACGGCGTGGTGCATGGCGGGGCCCTGTTCACACTGGTCGACACCGGCATGGGCGTGGCCCTGCACAGCGCCCTGGCAGGTGACGAACGCTGCGCCACGGTGGACGCGCGCATCACGTACCTCAAGGCCGTGCGCGACGGCGAGGTGGTGTGCACGTCGCGCTTGCTGCACCGCGACGACAAGGTGGCGCACCTGGTGTCGTCCCTCACGGTCGACGGTCAGGAGATCGCCTCGGCCAGCGGCGTGTTCACCGTGTTCACGCCGAGCGCAGCACACGCCTGACTTGACCAGGCGCAAATCCCGCCTTGGTCGCTGCCGCCATGATGGGTTGCGGAGATCCGCAATCGCACTCGCATGGATTCGCCCACCACCCCTCAGCCGCACGACAGCGCCCCGCCCGACTGGACCTTGCCCGCTGAAACCCTGCTGGCGCGCCACGCCAGCCGACCCGAAGGCCTGAGCCAGGCCGAGGCTGCCCTGCGCTGGCAGCAGGTGGGCCCGAACGCGGTGGCCGAAGCCGCAGGCGCCACGCTGTGGCGCCTGCTGTTGCGCCAGTTCGCCAGTCCACTGGTGCTGATCCTCGTCGCGGGTGCGCTGGTGTCGATGGCGCTGCGCAGCTGGGCCGACGCGCTGACCATCCTGGCCATCGTGCTGTGCAGCGCCGGCATCGGCTTCTGGCAGGAGCTCGGCGCCACCGATGCCATCGCGCGGCTGCGCCAGCGCCTGGCGCTGCAGACCCGCGTGCGGCGCGATGGCGCGCTGCACACGCTGCCCGCGCGCGAGCTGGTGCCGGGCGATGTGATCGAGCTCGCCGCGGGCCATCTGCTGCCGGCCGATGGCGTGGTGCTGCAGGCGCGCGATTTCCTCGTCACCGAGGCCAGCCTCACCGGTGAATCCTTCCCGGTGGAAAAGCGGCCAGGCACCGTGCCGGCCGATGCCGTGCTGCGCGAACGCAGCAACTGCGTCTACCTGGGCAGCTCGGTGCGCAGCGGCACGGCCACGGTGCTGGTCACCCACACCGGGGCGCGCACCGTCTTCGGTGAACTGGCCGCCAACCTGCGGCAGCACGAGCCCGACACCCGCTTTGCGATCGGCATGCGCCGCTTCGGCGACATGCTCCTGCGGGTGATGCTGGTGGTGGTGCTGGGGGTGCTGGTCATCAACCAGTGGCTGGGCCGCCCGTTGATCGATTCGCTGTTGTTCTCGGTGGCGCTGGCGGTGGGTCTGTCGCCCGAACTGCTGCCCGCCATCGTGAGCGTGATGCTCGCGCGTGCCACCCGCGCCATGGCGGCCCGCGGCGTGCTGGTGCGCCGGCTGGAGGCCATTGAAGACCTGGGCACCATGAACGTGCTGTGCACCGACAAGACCGGCACCCTCACGCAGGGCGAGATGCAGCTCAGCGCCGCCGTCGACGCGCAAGGGCGTGAGGCACCCCGGGTGCTGCGCTGGGCCTGCCTGAACGCGGCCTTCGAGACCGGCATCGACAACCCGCTCGACGCGGCGCTGGTGCGCGCCGGTGAGCAGGCCGGCCTCGGCGTGGCCGGCTGGCGAAAGATCGACGAGATACCCTACGACTTCGTGCGCAAGCGGCTGAGCATCGTGGTGGAGGACGCCGCCAGCGGCGCGCGCACGCTGGTGCTCAAGGGCGCGGTGCTGCAGACGCTGGCCATCTGCGCGCACCTGCGCATGGGCGATGCACCCCGGCCCCTGGACGCGGCGGCGCGCGAGCGCATCGATGCCTTCGTGCAGCAGCAGGGCATGCAGGGACAGCGCGTGCTCGCCGTGGCAACACGGACGGTGCATGGGGATCGCATCGACCGGGCCGACGAGAGTGGCCTGTGCCTCGAAGGCTTCGTGACCTTCAGCGACCCGCCCAAGCCAGGGGCTGCCGCTGCTGTGCAGGCACTCAGGCAAAGCCACATTGCGGTCAAGATGATCACCGGCGACAGCCGCCATGTGGCGGCCCACGTGGCAGGGCAGGTGGGCCTCAACCCCAGGGCCCTGCTCACCGGCGCCGACATCGCCGGCATGCGCGACGAGGCCCTGTGGCACCTTGCGCCCCGCACCGACCTGTTCGTTGAGGTCGACCCTTCGCAGAAGGAACGCATCGTGCGCGCGCTGCAACGCACGCGCCACGGCGTGGGCTACCTGGGCGACGGCATCAACGACGCACCGGCGCTGCTCGCGGCCGACGTCGGCATCTCGGTGGACCAGGCGGTGGATGTGGCGCGCGAGAGTGCCGACGTGGTGCTGCTGCAACCCGATCTGGCGGTGCTGCGCCAGGGTGTGGAGGAAGGACGGCGCACCTTTGCCAACTCGCTCAAGTACATCGCACTGACCATCAGCGCCAATTTCGGCAACATGGTGAGCATGGCGCTGGCGGCGCCCTTCTTGCCGTTCTTGCCACTCACGCCGACCCAGATCCTGCTCAACAACCTGCTGAGCGACCTGCCCTCGATGGCGCTGTCGACCGATCGCGTGGAGGCACACCAGCTGCGCCGGCCGGTGCGCTGGCAGATCGGCGAGCTGCGGCGCTTCATGGTGCGGTTCGGCCTCATCAGCTCCGTGTTCGACCTGCTCACCTTTGCCTGGCTGCTGTGGGTGGTGCACGCGGGCGAAGCGGTGTTTCGCACCGCGTGGTTCCAGGTGTCGCTTCTGACGGAGCTGGCCACTGTGCTGGTGCTGCGCACGCGGGGGCCGGTGTGGCACAGCAGGCCGGGCGCCCTGCTGTCGTTGGCGGTGGGCAGCATGGCCGTGTTGACACTGGCCCTGCCGTACAGCGGCCCGCTGGCCCGCCTGCTGGGCTTTGTTCCCCTCGGCGGTGCGGCCGACGCGGTGGTGGCGCTGCTCGTGCTGTCGTACGCGGCCACGATCGAAGCGGCCAAACGGCATGGGCGTTGAGCCGGCGCCGGCCACTCAACGCCCCCGCACGCCAGTGCGACATTGCGTTAGGCCTACACTGCCGCTCATGTTGCAATCCCCGGCCACCGTTTTCGCTGCACACGCGCTCGCGTCGTGCACGGCGGCCACGCGTCCGCGCTCCGGCCAATGTCTGGCCGTCGGCAGCCAGTGCCTGCTGGCCGCAGATTCCTGAGCCCGGCGATCGCTCCCTCCCCCCTCTCCGCACACACCTTCCATCGCCGGGCCCCACGCCCCGTGCGAAGCATGGCCTGACCGCATTGCGGCCCGGGCCTCTGGAAGGAGTACCCCGTGTCCCTCACGCTCAGGCACAGCCACGTGCCCAGCCACCCGCCCTGGCTGCAGGGCGCGCCGATCGACGCCCCGCGCTTTCACGGCGGCCACCTTCATGACCACGATTCGCCCACGCCGCCACCGCTGCTCGTGCTGACCACGCTGCGCCCCGGCACTGGCGACGCCTTGCACAAGGCCGCGCGGCTTGCACACACACTGGGCACCGGCCTGCGCCTGGCCTGGTGCGCTGACGAACACCTCAACGGCCTGAGCGACCCCATGGCGCGGCTGCAGCAACGCGCGCGCGTGCTGCGCCGCCGCCACGCGCTGGCGGTGGACGTATCCGACACGCCCGTGCGCACAACGGCCGATGCCGTGCGCCTGGCGCGCGCTGCCAGCCTCACCTGCCTGGCCGATGCGCCAGCGGCGGCCACCACGCCGCCCCAGCGCGCCACGCTGTCCGAGCGCCTGCTGGCGCCGTTGCTGCGCGCCGTCAACCGCCCGGTGTGGGTGATCCACCGCGCCGAGGCCGACGGCGCGCGCAGCGTGCACTGCCTGCTGCGCCCTGACGCGCTGGACGCACCGCTGCTGGCCTGGGCCTGGCGCCTGGCCGCGCAGCGCCCGCTGCGCCTGGTGCACGTGCTGCCCACCGCCCTGCCCGCCGACGACCCGCGCGACATCGTGGCCTGGACGGTGTTCGACCACATGCAGCGCCAGCGGCGCCTGCAGGCACACCACGCGCTGGACCAACTGGCTGCGCCACTGCGTACGGCCCCCTGCCGCCAACGCGGTGCGCCCGTGCAAGACCTGCAGACCACCGTGCTCTTTGGCGACGTGGACGAGGAACTGCAGGCGCACCTGGCACGCAGCACCGTGGGCACGCTGGTGGTGGGCCATACACAGCGGCGCTGGTGGCCGTGGGCCGGCCTGCGCGCACGCCACTTGCTGCACCACGCCGACGACACCCTGTTGGTGCCGCTGCCCGCGCGCTCGCTGCGGGCCGCGTTGCGGCGCGCCTGGGCCGGCCTGCTGGCCGCGGCCTGAGCGGGGGGTGACCATGGAACTCACCAAACGCTTCATCAAAGCCAAAAGCCCCTGCGCGGACGGCTTTCGCTGGCTGCTGCGCCACCACCCGCAGGGCAACGACTACCAGGCCCTGCTCGACGCTCTGGTGGCCGACGGCCGCGTGGACGACGCCTGCTGGCTGCTGGCGCAGTTCGGCCCCACCAGCGCGGTGCTGCAGCTCGACCGTTTCTCGGGCCTCGCCCTGGTGTTCGCTGGCACGGTGGAGGTGCGCGGCGACATCGATGTGCACGGCCTGGTGCGCGCGGGCCGCACGCTGCGCGCGGGCGGCGCCATCCGCGCCGGCGGCGGCGTGAGCGCGGGCGAAGCCATCGTGGCCGGCGGCGTGATCGAGGCCGCGGGCGTGGACGCCGGCGGCGACCTGCAAGCCGGTGCGCTGCACGTCGAAGGCCCGGTGCGCGCGCGCGACCACCTGCGCATCGCGCGCGACCTGGTGTGCCAGCGCGAACTGAAGGTCGGCGCGCAAGCCAGCGTGGGCGGCGTGCTGCAGGTGCGCGGCGACGTGCAGTGCGGCCGCAGCCTGCGCGTGCGCGGCGCGGTGCACATCCAGGGCCACCTGCGCGCCGGCGATGGCGTGCTCACCGACAGCGACCTGCATGTCGACCGCCACGTTGACGCCGGCTGGGGCATCAAGGCCGGCGGCGACATCACCGCGGGCGGCGCCATCCGCGCGGGTGAAAGCCTGAGCGCGCAAGGCGCCATCCGTGCCGGCGAGGGCTATGGCGTGTACGCCGGCCTGTGCGTGCCGCGCGAAGACTGGGCCACCAGCGCGCGCGTGAGCGCGAGCCACCGGCCCGAGCGGTTGCTGAGCGGCTGGTGGGCGGGCGACGCCGCATCGGACCACGACGAAGACCCCAACGCCCACCATGCCCACCGACTGGAGGGCGCGACATGAGCGCCATCGCCCTGCCCCAACCACACACACCGTGGTCCACACCGTGGACCCTGCCCTGGCCCCTACCGCGCGAGCTGCCGTGGACGCGCCCGCTCGAACTGCGCATCGACGTCGACCTGCCCCCCGACCTGCTGGCGGCCGACCTGCGCCGCCTGCACCAGCGCCTTCGCACACCGGGCGACGCCCTGCACCAAAGCGCCACGCTGCCCGTGCACCTGCCGGGCCTGGTGCTGCGCCACCGCGTGGCCGACGGCGAGCACTACGTCTACGTCGAAGACCGCGGCCTCAACCGCCTGGCCGGCTTCACCGTGTTCAACCGCCTCATCGAACTCGACCGCCGCGCCGACCGCGTGCTGCGCAGCCCGCACACCCGCATCGCCCCTGAATACCGCCGCCACGGCATCGCCACCGCGGTCTACCGCTGGGCCCTCGACCAAGGCATGTGCCTCATCAGCGGCCCCCGCCAATCCCCCGCCGCGCACGCGCTGTGGCACCGGTTGGCGCAACACCATCCGCTGCGCTACGTGCACCTGAAAGACAAACGCCTCACCCACCTGGGCCCGCACGTGGCTCCCGGCGTGCTGGCGGACTTTCATACGCGGATGGTGTTGTGGGGGGTGGGGTGGGATGAGGAGAGGTTCCGGCGGGAGGTGGGGGTGCTGTGCGACCAAGCACGTGTTGACCAGTGATACCCTCCAGGGGTAGTCAACCCGCCAGCATTTCTGCGTGAGTTCCACCGACACTTCGTACTACGTCTACGCGCTCAAGGACCCCCGGCAGTCCCCAGCGCTGCCCTTCTACATCGGCAAGGGGACTGGCACGCGCGCACACGATCACCTCGTCAAACCCGATGCCACCCGCAAGGGTGAGCGCATCCGAGACATTGAAGCGGCAGGTCATCAGGTGATGGCTGTTCGCTTGGTCGACGCCCTGTCCGAGACCCAAGCACTGAAACTTGAGGCCGAACTGATTGCCGCGTTCGGCACAGTAGACACTGGCGGCCTGCTCACGAACACCGTAATGCCGTCTGGTCTGGGCAAGAAGGCCCGCACGCAGGTGGTTGTGCCATCGGGTGTGAAAGAAAAGGCCCAAGTCGGACTGAGCTTGCTCAAAGAAGCGGTGCTGGAAATGGCGCAAGCCAATACGGGCGGTGTGAGCAACGCGGAAGTGGCGAGTTTGCTCGGCCTGCGCAGTGACTACGGCGGTGGAGCGAAGGACTACCTGTCCTACAGCGTGCTCGGCTTGCTACTGCGTGAGGGCAAGTTGGATCGCCTTGAGGGCACGCACAAGCACGCTGCACGGGTGCGATAGCGCAGGAATGCACCCACTCAGTGTCTGTGCGAGCTCCGCAGTTTGAAATCCGCACTACTTGCGCGCGAGTAGGGTGAATTTCAAACTCCGGCACAAGAAACCGAAGTCAGCCCACGATCCGCGTCTGCGACTGCTCCCGCATGTACTGCGGCAAATAGTGGAACGACGCCAGTGCCTTGCCCGTGCTGCCTGAGCCCTTCCAGCCCCCGAAGGGTTGGTAGCCGGGCCAGGCGCCGGTGGTGGCGCCCAAGGGGCGGTTGACGTAGGTGACGCCGGCTTCGATGTGGTCGAGGAACCAAGCCACTTCGTCTTCCGCGCCGAAGAAGCCGGCGGTGAGGCCGAAGGGGCTGGCGTTGGCTTCGGCCATGGCGTGTTCGGCGTTGTCCACGCGGCCGATCATCACCAGCGGGGCGAACATTTCGCGTTGCCACAGCGGGTGGTTCAGCGGGGCTTCGGCGATCACGGGTTCGCAGTAGAAGCCGTGCGCGGCGTCGGGCGGCAGCGGGCCGGCGGCCACGATGCGCCCGCCATCACTGTGTTCCAGCTGCGCGCGGCAGTCGGCGTGGCGCGCTTGCGCGGCGGGGGTGGCCACGGGGCCGGTGTACGTGGCTTCGAGCTGCGGATTGCCGATGGTCAGCTTGGCCACCGCTGCCTGCAGCTTCTCGATGAGCGCATCGGCCACTCGGCGGTCCACGTACACGCGCGAGAGCGCCGAGCACTTCTGGCCCGACATGCCGAAGGCCGAGCGCACGATGCCTTGCGCGGCCACGTTCAGGTCGGCGCGCGCGGTGACGATGGCTGCATTCTTGCCGCCCATTTCGGCGATGCAGGGGCGCGGATACGCGCGCGCGGCCTGCGTGCGCAGGATGTGCATGCCCACCGCGTAGCTGCCGGTGAAGGTGATGCCGCCGATGTGGTCATGGCGCATGAGGGCCTCGCCCACGTTCGCGCCATCGCCTACCAGGGCGTTGAACACGCCGTCGGGCAGGCCCGCGTCCTTGAGGCACTGCGCCAGCAGCAGGCCGGCCCACGGTGTTTCCACCGAGCCCTTGAGCACCACCGTGTTGCCGGTGACGAGCGCGGCCGCGGTGGGCCCGCCGGCCAGGGCAAACGGGTAGTTGAAGGGCGCGATCACGGCCCACACGCCGTAGGGCTTCATCACGCTGCGGTTGTGGCTCACCAGGTGGGGCAGCGGGTCGTCGGGCAGCGCGTGGTCGTAGCCGTTGTTGGCCTCCATCTGCTGCGCGTAGATGTCGAAGAAGGCGCTCACCTCGGCCACCTCGCCCAGGGCCTCCATGCGCGTCTTGCCCACCTCCAGCGAGACGATGGCGGACATCTCGTACAGGCGCTCGTCCACCAGGCGTGCGGCGCGGCGCAGCAGGGCCACGCGCTCCTGCCAGGGCGTGCGGCGCCAGGCGGGCCACGCGCGGCGCGCGGCGGCCACGGCCAGTTCCACATCGGCCACCGAGGCCTGGGCAAAGCGGCCCAGCAGCTCGCGTGTGTCGGCGGGGTTGTGCTTGTGGATGGTGTCGGTGCGCGGCACAAAGGCGCCGTCGATGAACAGGCCGTGGTCCTGGCCGAGCTGCCCGCGCACGCGCGCGAGCGCGGCGTCGAAGCGCTCGTGCAGCTCGCGCGGGGGCGCGAACATCGTGGAATAGGTCAGCTTGAAGTCGCTCATCCGTCTCCTCCATGTCGGTCTGTGCGCGCGGCTGCGTGGCCGCGTCAGCTCACGATGTACGCACCCGCCCCGGTGGAGAGCAGCTTGCCGTCGGGCCCGCGGAACTCCATGCGGGTGCTGGCCACGCGCGAGCCCAGGCGCAGCACCTCGGCGCTCAAATCAAAGTGCGTGCCGATGCCGGGGCGCAGGTAGTCGATCCGCAGGTCGATGGTGCCGAGCTTGACGAAGCGGTGCAGGCGTTGCTCGGGCGCCTCGTCCATGTGGCGCGCGCCGATGGCGGCCATGGCGGCCAGGCCGCCCATGGCGTCCAGGCTGGCGCTGATGACGCCACCGTGGATGCGGTTGTGGGTGTACGAGCCGATGAGTTCGTGCCGCATTTCGATACGCCCGCTCACGCGATCGGGGGTGATGGCGGTGACCTTGAGGCCGATGACGCTGTTGAAAACGATCTTCTGTTCGAACAGCTGCGTGAGCAGTTGCACGAACTCGGGTTCGAACGCAGTGGGGGATGCTTTGGTGGTGCTCATGGGTGGCCGAATTGTCGGGCGGCGAGTTCTTTCATGATCTCCTCGGCGCCGCCGCCGATCATCATGACCTTCACCTCGCGGTAGACGCGTTCGCTGGCGGTGCCGCGCATGAAACCCATGCCACCGAGGATCTGCACCGCGGCGTCGGCGTTGGCCTGCATGGCCTGCGTGCTGTGGTTCTTGAGCAGGCACACGTTGCCCACCCAATCTGCGCCTTCGTCGCCAGCGTCGATGCGATCGCCCAGCGCGTCCAGCCAATGCTGGGTGGAGGCGATGCGCATGCGCATGTCCATGAGCTTGTGGCGGATGGCCTGGTGCTCGATGAGCGCGGTGCCGAAGGTCTTGCGCTCGCGCGCCCAGGCCAGGGCCTCGTCGTGGCAGGCCTCGGCAAAACCCAGGGCCAGCGCGCTCATGGCCAGGCGCTCGCCGTTGAAGTTGCCCATGATCATGCGAAAGCCCTTGTGCTCCTCGCCGATCAAATAACGCGCGGGCACGCGCACGCCGTCGAAGCGCAGGTGGCCGGTGTCGCTGGCGTGCCAGCCCATCTTGTGCAGCGCGGTGCGCTGAATGCCTTTCGCATCGCAGGGCACGGCCATGAGGCTGATGCCACCGGCGCCCTTGTTCGCGACGTCCGTTCTCACCGCGAGCGTGATCCAGTCGCAGCGAACGCCCGAGGTGATGAAGGTCTTCTCGCCGTCGATCACGTAGTCGCCGCCGTCGCGGCGCGCGGTGGTGCGCAGGCTGGCCACGTCGCTGCCGCCACCGGGTTCGGTGATGCCGAGCGCCGCGATCCGCTCGCCGCGCAGCACGGGCGAAATGATCTCGGCCTGCAGCTCGGGCGTGCCGTGCTTCAGGATCGGCGGCAGGCCGATGTTGTGGCTGAACAGGCTGGCCAGCAGGCCGCCGCTGGCGGTTCGCCGCGCCAGCAGCTGCGACACCGCGTTGCGCGCGCGCCAGGGCGCGGGGGTGCCGCCCAGGTGCTCGGGGTAGCCCAGGCCGAGCAGGCCGATGGCCGCGGCCTGGTGGTACACATCGTGCGGGAAGCCGGCCTGCGCGTCCCAGTCGTTCACGTGCGGCACCAGGGCTTCACGCGCAAAGCGCTCCACCGTGTCGAGCAGGGCCGTGGTGTCTTCGGCGGTCCAGTTCATGGGGGGCTCTCTGCGGCGAAGGTGATGAGCAACTGCCCGGGCGCCACCTGCTGGCCCGCGCCCACCGGCACCGCGGCCACCACGCCGTCGCGCGGCGCAGCAATCTGGTGCTCGATCTTCATGCTCTCGATGGCGAACAGCGCATCGCCCTTGGCCACGCGCGCGCCAGCTTGCGTGTGCACCGCCACCAGCTTGCCGTTGAAGGGCGCGCGCAGTTCGCGCGCGGCGCTGGCGCCGTCGGCGCGCTCGCGCGGGGCAAAGCCCAGGTCGTGCAAGGCCAGGGTGTGCGCGCCGCCCTCGGCTTGCACCTGGACCTGCCACGCGCCGTCGCCCAACGAGCAGGCGTGCACGGTGTGGGCGTGGCCGTCGATCGTGATCCGCCCAGGTTGAACAAGCGCCTCGTGCACACGCTCACCGTGCGTGATGCGCAGCGCGCCCTGCCCCACGGCCAGCACCGCAAGATCGAGCACCGCGTCGCCATGCCGCCAGCGCAGCGGGCACGCAAACGGGCATGGCAGGGCGCTCGCGGCGCCGGCCGGGTAGGCGGCGGCCAGCACGCCGGCCAGCAACGCGGTATCGGGCGGTGCCAGCGCGGCGCGCAGGGCGTCGCCGTGCTCGGCCAGGAAAGGGATCAACGCATCGCCCGCGGCGAACACCGGGTGGCGCAAGCAGGCCGCGAGGAACGCACGGTTGGTGGGCAGGCCCAGCAGCACGGTGGCGTCGAGCGCGTGCGCCAGTTGCGCGATGGCCTGCGCGCGGTCGGGCGCGTGGGCGATGAGCTTGCCGAGCATCGCGTCGTAGTGTGGCGTGACCACGCTGCCGGGCTCGATGGCGTGGTCGAAGCGCTGGCCCGCGTGCAGCGGCGGTTCGACGAAGGCGCGCACGGTGCCGGTGTGCGGCGTGAAGTGTTCGTCTTCCGCGCACAGGCGCACCTCGATGGCGTGGCCCTTGAGCCGCACCTGGTCTTGCGCCAGCGGTAAAGGCTCGCCGTGCGCCACGCGGAGCTGCCATTCGACGAGATCGAGGCCGGTGAGCATTTCCGTGACGGGATGCTCCACCTGCAAACGCGTGTTCATCTCCATCAGATGGAACTGGTCACCGTCCAGCAAAAACTCCACCGTGCCCGCGCCCTGGTAGCCCGCGGCCTGCGCCAGCGCCACGGCCGCTGCGCCCAGGCGCTCGCGCAGCGCGGGCGATACGGCCGGGCTCGGGGCCTCTTCGATGATCTTCTGGTGCCGCCGCTGCACCGAACAATCGCGCTCGCCCAGGTGGATACCGTGGCCGTGCGCGTCGCAGAACACCTGCACCTCCACATGGCGCGGGCGCGCCACGGCGCGTTCGATCAGCAGGTCGGCGTTGCCGAAGCCGGCCAGCGCCTCGGCGCGCGCGCTGGCCAGCGCGGCGCTCAGTTGCGCGGCGTTGTTGACGAGGCGCATGCCACGCCCGCCGCCGCCGGCCACGGCCTTCACCATCACCGGGTAGCCGATGCGCGCGGCCTCGACGGCGAAGGTGGCGTCGCTCTGGTCACTGCCGAAGTAACCCGGCAGCACCGGCACAGCATGCTGTTGCGCCAGCGCCTTGGCGGCCGACTTGCTGCCCAGCGCCTGGATGGCCGCGGGCGGCGGGCCGACCCAGGTGAGGCCGGCGTCGATCACCGCCTGCGCGAAGTCGGCGTTCTCGCTCAGGAAGCCGTAGCCGGGGTGCACCGCGTCGGCGCCGCTGGCGCGCGCGGCGGCGATGAGCTTGTCGATGCGCAGGTAGGACTCGGCCGAACGCACGCCGCCCAGGGCCACCGCCGTGGTGGCCTCGCGCACATGCAGCGCGTTCGCATCGGGCTCGCTGTACACGGCCACGGTGGCGATGCCCATGCGGTGCGCGGTGCGGATGACCCGGCGGGCGATCTCGCCGCGGTTGGCGATCAGCAGGCGCTTCATGGCTTGTCCACCCACGGCGCGGGCTGCTTCTTCGCGAACGCCGCCAGGCCGGCCGCGGCCTCGGGCCCGCGCAGCGCGGCGGCGAAGGCGATCGCCGCTTCGTCGCGCAGGTCGGGCACATCGGTGCGCAGGCGTTGCAGCAGCTGCTTGGTGGCGGCCACGGCGCCGGGCGCGGCGCGGTTGAGCGCTTGCGTGGCCTCGGCCACGGCGGTCTCCAGCGCGTCGTCGGCCACCACGCGGTTCACCAGGCCCGCGGCCTGCGCGTCGCGCGCGCCCCAGCGCACACCGCTCAGCAGGCACTGGCGTGCGGTGGCGTCGCCCAGGCGCTGCCACACGAAGGGCGCGATCTGCGCTGGCGGGAGGCCCAGCGTGACCTCGGGCGTGGCAAAGCTTGCGCGCTCGGTGGCGATCACCACGTCGGCGCAGCACACCAGGCCGAAGCCACCGCCCATGGCGGGTCCGTCCACCGCGCACAACAGCCATTGGGGCAGCGCGGCCAATGCGTGCAGCAAATCACCGTAGGCGCGGTTCATGCCGATCAGGGGGTCGGTCTCGCCGGGTTGCAGCGGCTGGCCGATGGCGTTGGCGAAGCTGCCAAGGCTGCCGCCAGCGCAGAAGGCACCGCCCGCGCCGGCGAGGACCACACCGCGCAGCGAGGCATCGCCCTGCGCGCGCAGGCAGGCGGCGTACAGCGCCACCACCATCGCGTCGCTGAGTGCGTTGCGTGAGGCCGGGTCGTTGAGCGTCCAGCGCTCCACGGCGCCGGTGCGGTCGATGATCAGGGCACTGTTCATCGCGCCGGCCGTCATCGGGGTTGCCGTTTGGCGATGCCCATGATCTTGGTCAGGATGCCGAGCATCACTTCATCCGCCCCGCCGCCGATGGAGGCCAGGCGCCCGTCGCGGTACATGCGCGAGACCTTGTTCTCCAGCGTGAAGCCCATGCCGCCCCAGAACTGCAGGCAGGTGTCGGGCACGATGCGATTCAGCCGACCGGCCTTGAGCTTGGCCATGGTGGCCCACTCGGTCACGTCCTCGCCGGCCACATAGCGCTCGCACGACAGGTAGGTCAGCGCGCGCAGCGATTCCACCTCGGTCTTGAGTTCGGCCAGCTTGAACTGCACCCACTGCTGGTCGGCCAGCGTGCTGCCGAACAGCTTTCGCTCCTGCGCCCATTCGATGGTCCAGTCGATGCAGTTGTTCAGGCTCTGCAGCGTGCTGGCCGCGCACCACAGGCGCTCTTCCTGGAACTGCTGCATCTGGTAGATGAAGCCGGCGCCTTCCTGGCCGATGCGGTAGCGCTGCGGCACGCGCACCTCGTCGAAATAGATGAGGCCGGTGTCGCTGCTGTGCATGCCGATCTTGCGGATCTTTTTGCCGACCTCGAAGCCTTTCACCGTTTTGCCGTTCTCGCGCAGCGGCACCATCACGAGGCTCTTGTTCTTGTGCTGCGGACCCTCGCTGGTGTTGACCAGCAGGCAGATCCAGTCGGCCTGCAGGCTGTTGGTGATCCACATCTTCTGGCCGGTGATGACGTAGTCGTCGCCGTCCTTTCGCGCGTAGGTCTTGATGTTGGCCACGTCGCTGCCGGCGCCGGGCTCGCTCACACCGATGGCGCCCACCGTCTCGCCGCGGATCGCGGGCGCCAGGAACTGCGCCTTGAGCTCCTCGCTGCCGAAGCGCGCGAGCGCGGGCGTGGCCATGTCGGTCTGCACGCCGATGGCCATGGGCACGCCACCACAGTGGATGTGGCCCAGCGTTTCTGCCATGGCCACGCTGTAGCTGTAGTCCAGCCCGGCGCCGCCGTGGGCTTCGGGTTTGGTCAGGCCCAGCAGGCCCAGATCGCCCAGGCCCTTGAAGACCTCGTGCGCCGGGAACATCTCGGCCGCTTCCCATTCGTCCACGTTCGGGTTGATGTGGTCGTCGATGAAGCGCTTGAGGGTGTTCTGGATTTCGCGGTGTTCATGGGTGAACTGCATGGCTTGTCTCCTGTTGTGATGGTTTACATGCGGGCCACGCCGAACGGCAATGGCCGCGGGATGCGGGCAGCGGCCTCGGCGCAGGTGTCGAGGCAGAAGATGAGCACGGCGCGCGTGTCGCGCGGGTCGATCACACCATCGTCGAGCACGAGGCCGCTGGTGTGAAAAGCGTCGGCCTGGCTTTCGAACACCTGCACAATCTGATCGAACTGATGCTGCATCTGCGCCGGGTCGGGCGTGATGCCTTTGCGCGCGAGGCCGGCCTCGGCCACGATCTGCATGGTGCGCGCCGCCTGCTCGCCCCCCATCACCGCGGTGCGCGCGTTGGGCCAGCTGAACAGGAAGCGCGGATCGAAGCCGCGCCCGCACATGCCGTAGTTGCCAGCGCCGAAGGACGCCCCGCACTGGATGGTGATCTGTGGCACCGTGGCGCCGGTCACCGCCTGGATCATCTTGCTGCCGTGCTTGATCATCCCGCCCTGCTCGCTGTCTTTGCCGACCATGTAGCCGGTGGTGTTCTGCAGGTAGACGATGGGGTGGCCGAGCTGGCACATCCACTGGATGAAGTGCGTGGCTTTGTTGGCGCCGGGCACGTCGATGGGGCCGTTGTTGCTGATGAAGCCGATGGCATGGCCGCCCACACGAGCCTGCACGCACAGCGTGGCGGCGCCGTAGAGCGGCTTGAACTCGAGCAGTTCGGAGCCATCGGCCAGGCGCGCCATCACCTCGCGCATGTCCACCGGCTCGCGGTGGTGCGCGGGCATGAGTGCCAGCAGATCGTCGGCCGGCAGCATCGGTTCGGTATAGGCGGGCGCCGCGTGGCGTGCGAAACCGTCCCGCACCTGATCGACGATGCGCCGCGCGATGCCCAGCGCCTCGCGGTCGTCCTCGGCCAGGTACTCGCCCAGGCCCGACACGGTGGTGTGCATCTCGGCGCCACCCAGTTCCTCTTCGGTGGCCACCTCGCCGGTGGCGGCCTTGAGCAGGGGTGGCCCGGCCAGGAAGGCGCGCGAACGGCCGCGCACCATCACCACGATGTCGCTCAGGCCCGGCATGTAGGCCCCACCCGCGGTGCCCGAGCCATGCTGAACCGTGATCACCGGCAGGCCCGTGGCTGAATGCCGCGCGAGGTTGCGAAACAGCGAGCCGCCATGCACGAAGCCCTCGACCTTGTACTTGGTGAGGTTGGCGCCCGCACTTTCCACCAGGTGCACGAAGGGCAGCTTGTTCTGCAACGCGATGTCCTGTACGCGCAGGATCTTTTCCAGCCCGCGTGGCTGGATGGCACCGGCCTCAATGCCCGAGTCACTGGCCACCACCATGCAGCGCACGCCCGCGATGAAGCCGATGCCCGCGACCACACCGCCGCCGGCGACGCTCTTGGCCGGGTCCTTGGTGTCCTGCCCGAAGCCGGCGATGGAGCACAACGGCAGCCAGGGTGCGCCCGGGTCGATGAGCAGCGCAATGCGCTCGCGCGGCAGCAGTTGGCCGCGCTTGTCGAACACCGGTTTGCTCTGCGCCGAGGCCGCGGCGGCACGCGCTTCGATGGAGCGCAGCTGCGCGATGCGCTCCAGCATGGCGGCGCGGCGCGCCTGCGCGGCCTCGCTGTGCGGGTTGAAGGCAGACGCAAAGCTCATGACTGGAACACCTTGGGCGTGACGTAGCGGTGAAAGCCCTCGAAGGGTTTCACCGCGTCGCGTTGCTGCGCGTCGGCGGGCGCGGCGATGTCGCCCCAGCCCAGGCGCACCTGCGGGCGCGCGCCGTCCACCCGCAGCACGCTGCCGCTGATGAAGCTGGCCGCGGGCGAGAGCAGGAAGGCGATGGCCGCGCTGGTTTCGGCCTCGTTGCCGAAGCGGCCCAGGGGCACGGTCTCGCGCATTTCGCGCAGCATGGGGCCGGCCTCGGGCGGGTAGTGGTCCATGCCGCTGGAGGCGATGTAGCCCGGCGCCACCGCGTTCACGCGCACGCCGCTCTTGGCCCATTCCATGGCCGCCGTCTCGGTGAAGCTCACCATGCCGGCGCGCGCCGCGCCGCTGTGGCCCATGCCGGGCATGCTGCCCCACATGTCGGCCACGATGTTGACGATGGCACCGCCGTGTTCCTGCATGCTTTGCACATAGCACTCGCGCGCCACCAGGAAGCCGCCGGTGAGGTTGGTGTCGATCACGGCCTGCCAGCCCTTGGCCGAGATCTTCTCCAGCGGGCTGATGTACTGGCCGCCGGCGTTGTTGACCAGACCGTGGATGCGGCCGTGCGTGACCACGATGGCCGTCACGAGCGCCTGCACCGCGGCCTCGTCGCGGATGTCGGCGGCGTGAAAGCTCGCGTACCCGCCATCGACCACGATCTCCTCGGCCACGGTCTGCAGCTTCTCGAGCTTGCGGCCGACCAGCACCACGTGTGCGCCGAGCGATGCAAGCTCGTGCGCGGTGCAGCGCCCGATGCCCGAGCCGCCGCCCGTGACCACGATGACCTGACCCGCGAACAGGCCGGGGCGAAAGGCGGAGCGGTATCGGGTGTTCATACGCGGTCCTTCAGGAACAGTTGCAGCGCGGTCTCGGTCAGGTCGTCCAGCGTGGCGCGCCCGTCGGCCACGTACCACTGCGCGGCCCAGTTGAGCGCGCCGAACAGCATGAGGCGCGCGATGCGCGGGTCGCCCGCGAGCGCGCCCTCGCGGTGCAGGGCTTGCAGCACCGGCACCCACACGGCTTCGTAGTCGTCCTTCAAGCGGGTGACGGCGCGCTTCTGATCGTCCGACAGCACGCGCCACTCGTACAGCATGACGGGAATGTGGTCGCTCTCGGGGCCGAGCAGGTTATCGAAATGGCCGCGCACCAGCACGCGCAGACATTCGCGCGCCGACAGCGGCGTGGGCGATGCCGCCACCGCGGCCGCCATGCGTTTGCGCTGGTGCGCCAGCGCGCGCTCCATGCCTTCCTCCATCACCGCGGCCAGCAGCGCCTCCTTGCTTTCGAAGTGATAGAAGGGCGAGCCCGAACGCATGCCCACCGCGGCCGCGATGTCGCGCGTGCTGGTGGCCGCGAAACCCTGTTGGCGGAACAGGTGGGCGGCGGCACGCAGCAGGGCCTGGCGGCGGTTGCCGTCGTCGCGCTCGCCCGCGGTCTTGCGCGGGCGGCCGCGGCTGCGGCGCGGGGGGTCTTCAACAAGCGGGGCGTTGGCGTCCATGGGGCGGGAACATAGCAGCGGCTCTCATTTATAGCAAGCAAATGCTTGGTGAAAATAACGGCCGCTGTCGCAAGGGCGCCGCGCGGGCACCGTTCGCCCGACCGGGCCGACGGGGATTTCCCGCACCGCTAGGCTTGGCGCCCATGAACCGACGCGAGTTGCTGCACACCCTGGCGGGCGCCCCGCTGATTGCCTTGCCGGGTTTCACCCGGGCCGATACGCCGCGAACCCTGAGCCCCGCGCCCACCACACTGGCCGCCGCGGGCGAAGCCGCCTTGCCGGTGTGGGCGTACGACGCCAGCGTGCCCGGCCCGGTGCTGCGCTACCGCCGTGGCGACTGGGTCGACATCGACCTGCACAACCGCTTGCCCCAGGCCACCACCGTGCACTGGCACGGCATCCGCCTGCCCAATGCCATGGACGGCGTGCCGCACCTCACGCAAGCCCCGATCGCGCCCGGCGCGCGTTTTCGCTACCGCTTCCGGCTGCCCGACAGCGGCACCTACTGGTAC